>Ga0209942_1000030_pt1 | contig 90618 bp, 69 predicted proteins | sample SalPonR1_A_D2_MG_FD_185695 | JGI IMG/M metagenome (GOLD analysis project Ga0209942, IMG submission 185695) | Salt pond soil microbial communities from South San Francisco under conditions of wetland restoration - Salt Pond MetaG R1_A_D2_MG... ...
TCGCAATTCCGCTCTGCGCGCCGCCTATCACTGGTGATGGGTTCGGTCCGCTTTTTTTTTGATTTTCAGCTGCGATTTTCAAATTCGGAATCTTTGTTCTTATACTTGTGAGGCCGCTTAGTCCGTGTGAAAAACGTCAGCGGCTGCTACTCAGGCCCGCCCACTTCTTTCATGGTTACTTTTTGAAGACCAAAAAGTAACCATGAGTGAATGACGCCTCGTAGAGGTTGATCGATGACAATCGATCAAATGAGCGAACCGCGGCAGCGGACGGGAGGCCGGGCTGTCTGCCATACCGCGTTCCGCGGCATTTCGAATCGCTGTCGCGATTCTCAATTTACGCCGCTTACGCGACGCTCGCTCTAATTCGCAGGGCCCGATTCGCGTCTTGCTCATTCAATGCCCGCTCGTATGATGGCGCTGCCATCATATCTGATTCCACACGCCCACCGCCGCAATGTCTGAACCGCTGATTGATATGATTCAATGATCGCCATGATAAAAAACAGGGTTCGTGGAAGGGTGTGGAATTGAGGTTTTGAAATCAAAAACCGGTGCGTCAGTGATGTGCAGGGGTGAGCAGCCGCCTGGGGCGGCAGCGAAGACCCGGCCGCGCGAAGGGCTGGCAGCAAAGTACAGCGCGGCCGGGGCCGAACAAATAGAGAGCCCCGGAACGTAACGCCCCCGTGATCTGCCAACCGGCGGATCACGGGGGGACGCCCAGATCAAAAATAATGATAAAAGTGATTTCCCTATATCCCTGTGGCTTTTATCAAAAAGATTGTACTTTGCTATTCAACTGGAAAAAGTGCTATGAAAATTGCTATTAATTGTCGCTTGTGGCTTCCCGGGCGGTTGGAGGGTGTCGGCTTTTTTTTGCAAGAAGTGGTAAGCCGGTGGCTGGAAGAACGGCCAGATGATGAATTTCATTTGTTTTTTGACCGAGCCACTGATATCGACTTTTCTGATCAGAAAAACGTAATTGTACATATCATGTATCCGCCAGCCCGACACCCTATCCTATACTGGATGTGGTTTAACATACGGGTGCCCTTGAAACTCAAACGCATTCGGCCGGATCTTTTTTTTTCTCCCGAACCGCTAAGCCCCACTCCTTGTCCATGTCGGGAATTAATTACGGTTCACGATTTGGCTTATTTACACTTTCCTGAGACTTTCACTTCCCGGGATCTTAAGTATTACCAAAAGTACATGCCTAGGTTTATACGAGAGGCCGACGAAATCATTTCCGTTTCAGAATTTACTAAAGAAGATATCGCCAAGCACTTCCCCTTAGCGTCTAAAAAGGTTAGTGTGACGCACAATGGTTGTCGGGACATATTTGAGCCTATGGATCCTGCTGATATTGAGCTGTTTCGGTCCGAGTATACTGATCACAAACCGTATTTTTTCTACTACGGTTCTCTCAATGCGCGAAAAAATATTCACAACTTATTGCGTGGTTTCCAGCACTTTAAAGAAACCACCGGAAAGTCTCATTTGCTCGTCATTGGAGGCCGACAGGGCTGGCGGACTGAAGAGTTAGAGCGGGTGTATAAAACCCACCCTTTTCAAAGTGAAATTCGCTTTACGGGTTATCTGGAAGATCGTAAACTAAAGGACTGGCTGGGGGCATCATCGGCTCTAACTTACATTTCGCATTTTGAGGGTTTTGGTCTTCCCGTTTTGGAAGCGATGCAATCGGGGGTCGCAGTCATCACGACCCAGGGAAGTAGTATGGAAGAGATTGCGGAGCGGGCCGGCTACTATGTAAATCCCGATTCACCGGAGGACATTTCCCGAGCTATGTTGGAGGTCGTTAGTAATGAGCAAGGTCGAATGAAGCGAATTCAATGGGGCTTAAAACGGGCGAGTCACTTTAGTTGGGATCAAACGGCGGCATCAATTTGGGCGGTGATAGAGCGCCTGGCTCAGTCAGTCTAAATTTTCCAAATGAGGCTGGATTTCCGACATGATGAATCCTCGTTGTAATAAAAAGCGTATGATTTTCTGCCTTTTTTCGAAGGAAGGAAGATCGGTGGATAAACACCGTCCTTTTTTAGCGACCAGGTCCTCGATATTTTGGTCGTATTTTGAATCGTTCAGGCTTTGTAAAGCCGTGTCAATATTGTAATTAGATATCCGATGCTGCTGAAGCCCATTTTTTATTTTCAACCTACCCCATTGATTCATCCGCATTTTACTTTGGGCGTAGGCCTGAGAAAAGCGTTCTTCATTGAGAAAGTTCTCTTGAATTAACTCAAAAATGACATCATCGTGGTTGGCAGCGGGGATTCCCCAGTCAAACAGCTTCTTCTCCACCTGAAATCCGCTTCTCTCCTGTTTTGCGCAGTAGTCCCGAAGTCGTTCTAAAGCTTCATCGACTGTGTATTTCTGTTTTTTGGCACCCAATTTTATATTTTTTATGGCATTCCGCTCGTCAAATTGATAATTATATTTACATTAAGCAAAAATAAATACAAAAACTCATACTTATGGAAGAATGGTTTTCAAGCGAAGGTATCACAAATCAAATCATTGACTTTGGTGGAACCGTGGTTATTGCCATAATCACGCTCATTATTGGATTCTGGATTGCCGGTTTTATTGGTCGGATGGTAAATAAAAACATGCAAAAAAGGGGTGTAGATGATACAGTGCGACCTTTTTTGGTAAAATTAGTCAAGGTGGCCTTAAAGGTCATGGTACTCATCAGTGTAGCTGGCGTTTTTGGGATCAAAACGGCTTCTTTTATCGCTGTTCTCGGTGCGGCCACTTTTGCTTTGGGTCTGGCACTCCAGGGAACACTCGGTCACTTTGCCAGCGGTGTTCTTCTTCTGGTGTTCAAGCCTTTCAAGGTTGGCGATGCGGTTGAAATCCAAGGTGAGCTGGGGGTTGTAAAAGAAATTACTGTCTTTAATACAATTATACACACCTTTGACAATCAAAAAATCATCTTGCCCAATGGGATCGTAACCAGCGGAGCCATAACCAATATTTCAGAACTCGGTACACTTCGCGTGGAGTGGAGCATCGGGATTGGATATGAAGATGATATTGATAAGGCTCGGTCTATTATTATCAAGCTCATCAACGAGAATGATAAAGTAATAAAAGATGAACCTATCGACTGCTTTTTGGCTGAATTAGCCGATAGCAGCGTAAATTTCAAGGTTCGTTGCTGGACGAAAACGGAAGATAAGTGGGCCGTATATTTTGATATTATGGAAAAAGTTAAAAAATCGTTTGATCAAGAGGGTGTAAGTTTCCCCTTCCCTCAAATGGATGTTCATCTAGACAAGTAAACTATAACAAGCTACTTTATGCTTTTAAACCTGCTCAGAATTTTTCTGAGCAGGTTTTTTATTCGCTGATTTTGTCATTCGAGCTCACTTACCAGGAAAAGGTCTGATTGAACCGATACATATCATCCGCACGACCAAAGAGATACAACAAGTCTCCTTTTTCTATCTGTGCTTTGTAGAGCTCTTCGGTAATATATTGGTCCCCTCTTTGAATCGCTAAGACGGTAATTTGAAAACGGCCTCTGAAGTCCCACTGTTGAAGGCTTTTACCATGTAAAGCATACGCAAGGTCCTCGTTAACTTTTAGTGTTACTATCTCCCGCTCTGGAATTTCTAGTGACAAGGCAGAGGAATGACTTTGCAAGGCATCTTTATCTGCTAGCATCAAATAATCGAAAGAACGCACGTCTGTGATGAAAGAGCGAATTTCATTATTCGGTACCATATACTTTTTCAATACTCGAGTGAAGATTTCTATAGATGTTTCAAACTCTTCGGGGATGACGACGTCTGCACCCAATCGAAGATGGTCTTCTATCTGACGAACATATCTGGTTCTGACAATGATGTATGTCGTTTTTGATAATACTCGAACTGCTGTTAATATCCGATGAATGACTTCAGAATCAGAGATTGCAATTACCAAAACACGAGCCTGAGTCACGAACAACTTGTCTAAAATCAGTGGATTTGAAGCATCACCAAAAATAACATGTTCGTGTTTATCCTGTGCCATACGAAATCCATCCGGATCTAATTCACAGATTACATAAGGTATATTTGCGCGCTTTGCCGTATATGCAATATTACTTCCATTGATACCATACCCCACAATAATTAAATGGTCTTGTAATCCCGAATTTTGACCTCTTTCTTCGGTATCGTCACTCTTCGGGTTGGGATGATAGCCAAATAAGCTCAAAATTTTATCCACAATGGTATTTGACTTTTCCATTACAAACGGAGTTACAGCCATGGTAATAATCGCTACTGCCAAAAAGTATTGGTAAACCTCAGTGGGAATAAGATCGGTATTCAAACCTACTTTAGACAAAAGCAGTGAAAACTCCCCTACTTGAAATAAGCTTAGGCCAGCGAGCAGGAAAACCCGGGGTGGAAACTTGAAGAGGCGAACTGTACCGGCTACGATCAAGAACTTGATTAACATGACAGCGGCTACCAACAATAAAATTAGAGTCAGATTTTCCCAGAAAAAATCTAAGTTTAACATCCCCCCTATTGAAATAAAGAAAAAGCTAATAAATACCTCCCGAAAAGGCATCACATGCGCTGTTGCCTGATGGCTATAGTCAGACTCCGATATGATCAAACCAGCAAAAAAAGCACCTAATGCCAGGGATAAACCCGCCATGCTCGTCAAAAAAGCAATGCCCAAACAAAACACGGTAACAGTTAAAATGAAAATTTCCCTGTTTTTTGTTGCAACCACCAACTCCAGCATTTTGGGCACCACATAGCGTCCTAGAATGTATATTGCTCCTATGAAAAAAATAACCTTAAGAACCAATAGGCCGAGCTCCTGGAGCGGTTCCTGAGCCTGGCCGGCTAACAGGGGTGTCAGAAGCATCATGAGAACCACTATAATATCCTGATATATTAAAATAGATATCGCAAACTTACCATGAGGCGAACCTACCAAATTTCTTTCTTCCAATATCTTTAGCACAATGGCGGTGCTGCTCAATGCGAACAAAAAACCTAAAAAGATTCCAATATTTTGCTCAAGACCTAAAGCCGTAGCAATACCCCAAGTCACCAAAATAGTTGTAAAGACCTGAAGACTTCCTCCACCTAAAATTCTAAACTTTGATGCAGCCAGGTTTTTTAAAGAAAACTCAATTCCAATAATAAATAACAAGAAAATGATGCCAATTTCCGACAACAGTTCTACTTCGTGAGCAGAAGAAATTAAATGAAGCCCATTTGGACCAACTAATACACCAACGATTAAAAACCCTAAAAGCGCGGGCACTTTAATACGTTGAAACAAAAGAATTACCAATAAGGAAAGGGCCAACACCAAGACAACATCCTGCAATATAGGGATATCCATAAGCGGACATTTAAAAGCGGGTAAAAAACACCTTACTTAGATTATTTTAAAAAAGCTCTCCGGAAATTCCGGAAAGCTTTTCTAAAGTACCGAAGGTGGGAATCGAACCCACACGGTATTGCTACCACTGGATTTTGAATCCAGCGCGTCTACCAATTCCGCCACTTCGGCATCGCGGTATCAAATGTAAGTTTTTTCACAGTTATCCACAACCTTTTGAGCCATTAAACTTATTCAAATAGACGCAAAATGTCTAAGCCATTCGCATAGATTAGTAAGCTGAATAGAATGACAATCCCAATTAAAGTAGAAACTTCCATGACTTTATCGCTGGGCTTCTTTCCACTTACCATTTCATACAACAAGAAGATTACATGGCCACCGTCCAAAGCCGGAATAGGAAGCAAGTTCACAAAACCTAAAATAAGGGACAGAATAGCTGTTACCGTCCAGAAAGATTTCCATTGCCATTCCGGTGGAAACAACTTTCCAATTGTAATAAATCCACCCAAGCTTTCACTAGCTTTAATAGAGCCCGTGAACATTTGGGAGAAAGCTTTAATCTGATCTGATAAAAAACCAGTACCTTTTTTCACACCTCCCCATAAGGCCGAGGCTATGCCGTACTCTTTTCTTGCTGTTTCAAAAAAATAATCCGGCCCATATGGTGCAATTCCCAAAACTGGTGGTTCCTCTAAAGTTACTTCAACCTCTTTTAACTCTCCCTTTCTGTAATAGCCAATGTTGAGCTCCTCGCTAGCTGAAGTCTGAATGGCCTCCTTAAATCGATCAAAAAACACTAACTCCTCCCCATTTACAGAAACGAGTGAGTCGCCTTCCTGAAAACCTGCCTGGTCTGCAATTGACCCTGACTGGACCTTACCAGCCACATAAGGTAAACGGGGGTAAAAAAGCACCTCCTGACTCCCAGATGCGGTGGCTAGTTCACTACCTAGGCCTACGGGAATATTGAGTGTTTGTATCTTTCCATTCCGTCTAACTGTCAGTTGATTGGCATCATTCAAAATTATTTCCCTCACAACCGCTCGGTCATCCAGCTGCTCAAGTTCTACTTCGCCAACTTTTAGGACGCGGTCCCCGGGCTCTAGCCCTATTTCACGGCCCATAGAGTCAACGGCTATTCCATATGTAGCATTTTCGGGTGGCAAATATTCTTCGCCGTAAGTGTAAAGAAGCAATCCGAAAATCAAAAAGCCCAACAAAAAATTTACCGTTACACCACCCAGCATAATGATTAAGCGTTGCCAGGCAGGCTTAGAACGAAATTCCCAGGGCTGGGGTGGGCGTTTCATTTGGTCTGTATCCATACTTTCATCTACCATACCGGCTATTTTGACATATCCGCCTAATGGCAGCCATCCTACGCCGTATTCTGTCTCGCCCTTTTTAACTTTAAAAAGTGAAAACCAGGGGTCGAAGAAAAGATAAAATTTCTCCACTTTCGTTTTGAAAGCCTTTGCTGGAAAAAAATGCCCCATCTCATGCAATACAACAAGTATTGAAAGACTGAGCACAAATTGAGCTATAATAATAAAGATCTCCATAATTTAATTCGGTCTACATTTCAAAAAAGACAATGAATAGCCTTATAATAGAATTCTAAGAATTGGGGGCAAAATTATAATTTTACCTGCGATTCTGTCATATATTCACATAAGAATAAAAAGAACCTCGTGAATCTATTTCATGTGCCACATTTACAAACAGACACCGTCACCCTCGAAGGAGATGAGTTTCGACACTGTGTACAGTCCTTTCGACATCAAGTTGGAGACCAAATTCTCTTAACCGATGGGCAAGGAACCCGCGCAACTGCTCGTATAGACAAAATCAAAAAGCGCGCTTTGATAGCCACAGTTGAAACCCGACAAAATGTAGGCTCTGGAAGAGACTATACCCTCGAAATTGTGATCGCACCTACAAAGAACATAAATCGCATCGAATGGTTTGTCGAAAAGTCAGTTGAGCTCGGAATAGACAAAATTTCCTTTATTACTACAGCGCACTCTGAGCGGCGAAAAATTCGGCTAGATCGAATGGAGCGCATAGCTTTAGCATCCATGAAGCAGTCTCAGCAATATCAAGTTCCAACAATAAAAGACCTCCAGTCTCTGGAAAGTTATATTAGCAAAGCCCCTCTTTCTGATTCGGAAGAAGGCTGGTTAGCTCATTATCATCCCGATGCTGTTGACTTATCCGCATCACATACCAAAAAAGGAAATTATCGCGTTTTAATTGGTCCTGAGGGCGATTTCTCCGAAGAAGAAATAGATTACATTCAGTCTGTAGGTTGGAAGATATGTACCTTGGGGGACAAGCGACTCCGAACAGAAACAGCTGGCTTAGCCGCCGTTTCTTATTTCCATTGGATACACGTTTAATCAAACTAATATGATATCAAGAATTACTTTGTTGCTTATACTCTCCCTGATCAGCTGGAATGTTCAGGGTCAACTGCAACTTGCCTTATTGAAATATAATGGCGGCGGCGATTGGTATGCAAATCCAACAGCCCTTCCCAATCTGGCTAGTTTTTGTAATCAGTATATCAAAACAGATTTTAAAAGTAATTATGCTACTGTTGAGGTGGGAAGTGCTGACCTTTTTAACTATCCCTGGGTTCATATGACAGGGCATGGCAATGTTGTATTCTCTGATGCGGAAGCAGAGAACTTGCGCACGTATTTACTTGCTGGAGGGTTTCTTCACATCGATGACAACTATGGGATGGACCCCTATGTTCGAACTGCAATGAAAAAAGTATTTCCCGAGAAAGATTGGATAGAACTCCCCTTTGATCATCCTATTTATGATCAAAGATTCCGGTTTGCAAATGGATTGCCAAAAATTCATGAGCACGATGGGCTCCCACCTCAAGGCTTTGGCATACTTCATGAGGGACGGCTACTGGTATTTTACAGCTATGAAACGGATCTTGGCAATGGATGGGAAGATCCCGGTGTTCACAATGACCCACCTCGGAAACGACAACAAGCTCTCCAGATGGGTGCGAATATTTTACAATTTGCTTTTACCCAATAAAAAAAGCGCAGAGGCATAAGCCTTCTGCACTTTTAATTACTTTATCTATTTCTTCGCTTTATAAAGGATTAGCAACCAAACGTCCCTCAAAGTCGAATTGAGCCGTAAAGTCGACTGGAGCCTGATCAATTTGGCCCACAAGAACAATACGTAGCGTATGGGGTGCATTTTTAATGAGGCGATTTAAAGACGCTAAGCCATCCTCATCCAACTCTAAGGTTTCTGGTGAATCCATTAACGAACTAAGAGTAACTCCAGTTAAAGAAGATACAATAATTGGCTCAGATCCATCTGCTTTTGCAACCTCGATTCTGGCTTCTACGATCTCTTGCTCAGGCTGACCGTCATTTCGCGTAACCCGCACTTCTATTTTCTGGATGTCAATTTCTTTAATATTGTCTCCATATTCATCGATAACATCTACTTTATCAGCAAGGTCTATCAAATCACTTGAAAAGTAAGTGTTTTCATCGCTTACGACATCAACTTCGTGAGTAAAGGAAAAATCTCGCTCTACATCCAGTGTTGAACAAGAAAAAAATGCCAAACTAAGGATGGAAACAGCTACAATAATTTTATTCATGACTTTATTTTTTACAAATATACATCTTAATTGTATTAATAATTGTATTAATTTTTATTCCTAGAATACCTGACTTGCTTTTTTGATGTTGTGGACATGATGTTCCTTTAAGGAATAAAAACTAGTTCTCCTTTTAATTCTCAACCTTTTTGCTACTTTTGCGGCTTCAAAATTTAGAGGACTTGTCCTATTTCACCAACCGATTCTATTTCGACCTGCCATGACCCCCGAAGTCTTGGTAGCTGTATTCAAAAAATTAGAATAGCTCGGGTAGTTTGAAATGCCTCTCACCTTTCCATTTGATATACGACTATGAAGAAATACTTAAACCTATTTGATTTTCAACAAACCGTTGATTATAAAACTGAAGTGCTCTCAGGTCTTACTGTAGCTATTGCTTTGGTGCCTGAGGCCGTTGCTTTTGCTATGATTGCTGGCCTTTCTCCACTCACTGGGCTATATGCAGCCTTTGTTATGGGGTTAGTTACTTCTATTTTTGGTGGAAGGCCTGGTATGATTTCGGGTGCTACAGGCGCAGTGGCTGTGGTCATTGTAGCTCTTGCCATCTCTCATGGACCAGAATATGTCTTCGCTACGGTTATTTTGGCAGGTATTATTCAAGTGCTGGCCGGATTTTTTCGCTTGGGAAAACTCATGCGCTTAGTTCCTCACCCCGTCATTTTTGGTTTCGTGAATGGCTTGGCCATTATTATTTTCATGTCACAATTAGCTCAGTTTAAAACGCCTAGCGGTGAATGGTTGACCGGGTCTTCACTATATGTGTTGTTATCTCTTGTTTTACTAACCATGCTCATAATCTGGTTATTACCCAAATTGACTAAAGCAATCCCCGCTTCACTCGCTGCGATTTTACTGGTATCGGGCATTGTCATCGGCTGGGGAATAGAAACTCGAACCGTAGGTGATATTGCCTCAATTAGAGGTGGATTCCCTCCGTTTCACATCCCTCAAGTCCCTCTTAGCTGGGATACTTTCATCCTTATTTTACCCTATGCGGGTATTGTAGCCGGTGTGGGACTCATAGAAAGCTTACTGACCTTAAATATTATCGACGAGATCACAGAAACACGAGGTCGCGGCAATAAAGAAGCCGTGGCACAAGGAGCTGCAAATATGTTGTCTGGTGTTTTTTCGGGCATGGGAGGCTGTGCGATGCTCGGACAAAGCCTTATAAATGTTTCGAATGGTGCTAGAGCGCGCCTATCTGGAATCGTAGCTGCTGTGGCGCTCTTAATCTTTGTGATGTTTGGTGCCGGTCTTATTGAACGTTTACCCATGGCGGCATTAACAGGCCTTATGATTATGGTCGCCATAGGAACTTTCGAATGGGCCAGCCTGCGAACATTTAATAAGATGCCTCCCTCAGACATCTTTGTAATGGTCGTGGTGACTCTCGTCACCATTTTCCTTCACAACCTGGCTCTAGCTGTGCTTATTGGTGTTATTATCGCGGCGCTCGTTTTTGCATGGGACAATGCCAAGCGTATCCGAGCCAGAAAGAAAATTGACGAAAATGGAATAAAGCATTATGAAATCTATGGGCCCTTGTTTTTTGGGTCAGTCAGCGTCTTTAACGATAAATTTGATGTGCGAAACGACCCCGATGAAATAATCATTGATTTTCGAGAGAGTCGAATCGTCGATATGTCAGCCATAGAGGCTTTGAACAAAATCACGAACCGTTATTTGAAAGTCGGTAAAAAAGTACATCTCAGACACCTGAGTCCTGACTGCCAAAAACTATTAAAAAATGCTGATAAGATCATTGATGTCAATGTTTTGGAGGACCCTAGCTATAAGGTGCTCGTTGATGATCTATAATTTTCGCCCTGGAGAAGTAAGCGGTTTATTGAACTATGATTATCTTTCCATAACTAATCAGGCGCCCCGTGAAGGTGGCGCTGCATAAATTGTCGTCTTATCAGTAATCCATTATGGAGATCGATGAATTCAGAGACTATTGCTTAGAAAAGCCCGAGACTTCGGAGTCTTTTCCTTTTGACGAAGATACGCTGGTTTTTAAGGTGGCAGGCAAAATGTTTGCGCTCACCTCCTTACAGAAATGGGAAGCGGGCGATCATTCTATTAATCTTAAAAGCGATCCTCAGCTGGCAATAGAACTTCGCCAAAAATACCCGCGAGATGTTCTACCCGGATATCACATGCATAAAAAACACTGGAATACAGTGACCATTATCAATTCCGCTCTTTCCGAATCCTATATTCGACACCTCATTAATCATAGCTATGAATTGGTCGTCAGTAAAATGCCAAAAAAGAAGCGAATGGACCTTCACAAGCAGTATCCGGAGTATTTTGGATAAGATAAAAAAGTCGAAAACGGAAAGGAGAAATAGAAAAATGTAATGGGCAAGGAAAGGAATACGCATTGGGGAATGTATTAGACTCAGGATGCATCTGAGTGTTTTCCTATTTTGGAGTCAAGTACCAGGCCATAATCTCAAAAGCGTGAGGGATAGAAGCGGCAGGGACAGATCGCACGGTCGGTCGACGCACTCATAAAGGGAGGACCTGACCTTTATTAATGGCAATAGCACCTGGAAATTAAACGCAGCCAAAGATCCCTTGTTTAGGAATCGAATTGGAGCAGGACGCTACGGATACCGACCGGGCGATCTGGCACTACTAGCGGATAGCCCGGCCTGCTCGCGGTCCTCAATAGTGAGACCGCGAGGAGGACACGCCCAAAATCTTATTCATTATATGTGAACCCAAAGGGTGTGCATTATCGTTTAAATTATATGAAAAGAAAATGTCTGTTGAAGTTTCCTTTAAGAACTTTACTTACTGCCATTATAGTTATAGGGTTGGGAATTTCGGCGCGGACTCAAGTGTTTGACCTCGTGAAGGAAGGAGAAACATTGGAGATTCCATTCACTTACACTCAAGATTTCATTCTTGTGGAATTGAAGTTGTATAATAAAATACCGCTTCAGTTGATTTTTGACACCGGAGCGGAGAATACTGTCATTTTTGACAAAGTTTTTTTAGATATTTTCTCTGTAGAGTACGATATGACGATTCCGATTATCGGCAGCGATTTGCTAGCCGGCAGTTCGGCGAAGGTGGCTCGCCGTATTCCATTTCAGATCAACGCGGCAAATAAAACATCTCTGGACGTATTGGTTTTGGAAAATTATACCGGAGAGCTAAAAACCTATTTGGGCACAGAAGTCAATGGCATATTAGGGAGTTCGTTTTTCAGGCATTTTATAGTTGAAATCGATTATAAAAAGAAGCACATTATTTTGAGCCGAGACCGGGAGACCTTCAACCGTAAAAAAAGAAAATACGAAGCCATCCCCTTAGAGATTTACCGAAATAAGCCTTATGTGCGCGCTGAGGTTGATGTTGCTGAGCAACATTCTGACTCAGTGCTATTGCTTATCGATACGGGAGCCGGTATCCATTTTTTACTCCACAGCAACACTGCACCGGATATCGAAATTCCTGACACGACGTTGGTAGGGCACTTAGGTATAGGAATTGGAGGCTTGCTCACAGGTTATGTGGGGCGTACTGAAAAATTCCAATTGGGTCAGCAAACCTTTAGCGATTTGCTGACAAATTTCCAGGATGTAGATTCGACTATGGTGGCTCAGCATCGGATTTTACGAAATGGAATATTGGGCAATCCCTTTTTAAGTCGATATCGTGTTATGATCGATTATTCCAATGAAAACTTATATCTGCTTCCACGAAAAGGGGCCACGCGTTCATTTCGCTATGATCGATCCGGCTTAACCTTAATCGCATCGGGGCCTAAGCTGAATCAGTATTTTATTCAATCTGTTCGCCCGGGGTCTCCGGCAGCTGAAGCTGGTGCCTTACCTGGTGACGAAATACGCTGGGTTCAACGTTGGCCGAAGGCATTTTGGAGTCTGGAAGGACTTGTTGAATTATTCAAAAAGAAGGAAGGAAAAAAGATACGCCTGACTGTAAACAGGAATGGAGAGAAGGTAAGACTTAAGTTCAGGCTTCGAAAGTTAATTTAGGAGCTCTTATCTGCCCTAAATAGGCCTAAAAACCACGCCACTCCCTATTTTTCGCAGTCCACTCGTTGTTTCTATTTGCGTCAACACCTCAAAAAATATGTATAAGCTCGTGTAATGCAAGGAGATAGGCAATCAATGTTGTTTGATTCAAAAGCCCAGGATACAGAATGTGGAATAGCTGGGGTTTTTTGGGGATCCTATTTGTTTTATTATTGCCAAAGCGTTATCTTTGCGATCCAATAAAATTAAAACAGATGTTTGTAATTGTAACCATCGCCGGTCAACAGTTTAAAGTTGAAGAAGGAAACGAATTATTCGTTCACCGGCTGGATGCGAATGAAGGCGACCAAGTATCCTTTGAGGATGTCTTACTCGTCGATCAAGATGGAGAAGTCACATTAGGTAAACCCACGGTTGATGGTGCACAAGTAAGTGCATCTGTCGTTGAGCACCTTAAAGGTGATAAAGTCATCGTATTTAAAAAGAAAAGAAGAAAAGGATACCGGAAGAAAAATGGTCACCGTCAACACTTTACGAAAATAAAGGTAGACGGGATTACGGTATAATTGTTAAAAACAAAAATTTATAGCCATGGCGCATAAAAAAGGTGTAGGTAGTACGGATAATGGAAGGGATAGTAATCCTAAATTTTTGGGTGTAAAGTTATTTGGTGGTCAGGCCGCCATAGCTGGGAATATTATAGTTCGCCAGCGAGGTACGCGATTTCACCCGGGTGACAATGTAGGTATTGGTAGAGACCATACCTTATTTGCCCTTACAGACGGTTATGTTACTTTCAATAAAGGCCGACTTAACCGCACATATGTGAGCATTGAGGATCAGCCGAAAGGTTAATCAGCTCATTAATACGGAATAATAAAAAGGTAATGCAATATCCATTGTATTACCTTTTTTTGTGCATTCAGGGATTCATCTGGGTCTCCTTTTATTTGTTGAACTTCTGTCGGGGCTATTTGCCCATAAATGTAAGGCATCAAACTCTCGTCAGCGTTCAGGGCTCCGATGTTCTGTGGTTTCTGCTCGCCCTTCCAATCGAAGCCCTCAAGTCGGTACGCCAAGGGATCCACCTCTTTAATGGGTATGATTTCACCTTCGATCTCTGAAAACCACTTGATATCCCGAATGGTAGCAGTAGAATCAAAAACGGCCTGGATCTGACCAGATTTTGAGGATTGTAGTCCCATAAAATCTCCCGCATCATCTTGCACATAATAATACATTTCTGCATTCGCTAACGCCCATAAATCTTTTATTTGCCCTTTTACAAAGCGGGCTTCCATAGTTTTACTCTTGACTTGCTGAAAGACTGGTCCCAAAACCTGTTCCAACATAAAAGCATTACCAAGCGCGAACATTCTATCCAACTGTCCATCAGCTAAATGAAGAAATATACTATCCCCAGAAATTTGGCTGCTATCTGACCAAATAATCGGATCGGTGTACAGTCGGAAGAGGCTGTCCTTTTCCTGGTAAACTAATGAGTCACAATGGCCCGAAAAGTCAGCAGACCAAATGCGCACGTCTCGAATAGCAAGTAAGGTTCTACTGCTGTCTACAGTACTCGTTATACTATCAACCATATATCGCTGTGTGTCCAATTGACTTTCAATGATTTCTGCCGCAACGAAAATGCTATCACCTGCTGTGGAGGAAAAAACCATAACTGACCGACCACCACTCGTTAAAACTTGCTCTCCCTGAGATTCCAGTTGAGGACTATAAAGAGTTATTCCCTCAAGTGTGTCTCGCCAGATGACTCCGCCAACCGCTATCGAGCGATCACTTTTATCTTCCCGGAATGTACTATCGGCCATTAAAAATTGTCCTTCTCCAATTTGAAACTCTGCTCGGCGTGCTGCCATAATATCAGCAGTCTCGTTCATGTAGACCAATTCCGGCCCTCTAACTTGATTCTCCCCATCTTCATACAAGACATTACCACGCCAAATGGTACGACCCTTCTTTTGATCATAAATGAGCGTGTCCGATTTTGTGCTTCTCTTGTCTCCCTTATAATCCACGTTTCCAACGAGCACAGTAATAGAGTCCTGTCCGTAATGATAAATATCATCAGCCTGAGTCACGTCATTTTCTGACACGAGCTGCGGACGGTCCATTAAATGAGCAAATTGATTGTCAATTTCGTAAAAGCCGGACTCACAATAAATGCGTTGCTCATCAAAAGTAATCAAGGTGGGCCCTAAAAATTCGATCCGGTTACTTTTTGTATGAAACAAAAGGCGCTCGGTTTTTAAAAGAAAATCAGGATGTTCAACTCGTACACTATCGTAGAAATACATTTCCCCGGTTTCAGAGTAATAAGTTCCTCGCTTACTAATAAGTCGAGCTTGACCCTGTGTCAATAGTCCCGGAGTGTTATAGCTAGCAACCTTAGTGCCTACATCGTACAAAATAAAATCATTAAAAAGAGTAAGGTCGCGATCTATTAAGGATACATTATTGTATAAATAAGCTAACAGAGAGTCGCCTTCATACAATAGTGAATCAGAAAAAATGACCAGGGAGTCTCCCTGTTGAATATTTACGCTATACCAGGCATTAAAGTTGTTGTTTTGAAGGATGGCTGTATCTGAAGAGAAAAAAACACTGTCTTGCCTTGCTCGGACATCACCATAGTGCCTTTGAACATATCCCTCCCCCTCTCGAATAAATCTAGAGAAGTCAGAGTTGTCGATAGTTACCTGCCCGGGTGCCGAGGTATCTGCTGAAGTCGTTGAAGCTTGCGGCGACCCCTCTTGTCCCCAAGCATTTGGCATGATGCCAATTAAGAAGAAAAACAAAAAAACTGTGATATACCTATTCAAGATTTGCTAATTCGTTTTGCCATTTCACGACCAAGATACGTGCTTAAAGCGACTCCCATGCCGCTTAAGCGAGCAATTATAAATTCACCTTCTCGAACTTCTTTTAGTATTGGGTTTTTCTCACTGCCCATTCCTAAATAGCCTGCCCAATACGCAACAGGCTTAGCCTCTGCAATTCTTTTGCCATCCCATAAAAATCGATCCGCAAAATCTAATAGGTATGGAAAAACTTCTGCTCCATTATCTGATAAATCTTTTCCCTGGTGGGCCTGGTTATGACGGCCTCCTCCAATGAGTAACTGATTCCCCACATTGCGTGCGTATACATATCCGGCTTCCGCGTGAATATTTCCTACCCACTGAAGGGGTGTTTCTTTTGAAAATACCCAAACGTGATTTATTACAGGGCTTACGTCTAGCTCGGGATACACATCCGAAATCGATCCATTCGTGGCCCATAGTATTTTTCGAGCAGAAAAAGCAGGACCTTTTGTCTTCACCTGATATCCTTCACTAGTTGGGTTTGCGTTCTGACATTCCAATCCCTCCCAAATATCTACTCCCAATTCTTTGCATTTCCGAATCCATGCCTGGCAAAGCCGTGCTGGGTGCAATTGGCCTTCCCAGGCATGCGACACAAATTGTGCGCCGGAGGGTAAAGGCAAATGTGCTCCCCCCATTTTAAAATATGGTCTACCGACAATATCCTTCAAGCTATCGTTGGCCTCATCCATTCTATTCAAATAAGAATCAGCGCCAAAATGCTGACCTTGAAAAAAAATCTCTCCAGCAGGTACATCGCTGTAATGAATATCATCATGGGAAAAAAGATCACGCATGAGCTCAAGTCCTTTCCATCGATTTTCAATTAAGTTCAAAACAGCACCCCATCCCACTGAATCTGCATCTCGAATAAGCTCTGAGAGACTAGAAATACAAGCCATACCGGCATTTCGCGTACTTGCCTTACGATGAAATACTTCTTTTTCTAAAATGGCAATCGACATCTCGGGGTTTTGACTAGCCAGGTAGTAAGCTGTGGACAGACCAGAGAATCCACCTCCGATAATTACAACATCATATTGCTTTTGAAATAAATCTTGCTCCCAGAAACTCCACTCCATTTCTAAAAAATATTATTTTTGACTAAACGACCTATCATGATACAAAGAAAGCAAACTTTATTTTTTATTCTGGCAATCATTGCCATTGGTCTAACCTTTATTTGGCCCTTAGCAACGAGTACGGAAAGTCAACATCCATACTTTTCGGATGATAATGCATATACCTGGTCAGACCACCTAGCTTTACTAAGCGCCGTCGGGCTCTCCTTATTTGTATTAGTCATTAGTATTTTCAGTTACAAAAACAGATCCATGCAAATCAATATTGCTTATGTAGCTCTCTTGTTATGCCTGTTTATTCCAGCCTTAGCTTGGATATTTTTCTATTCGGAGCAACCTGACCCGAATGTAGCAACCAATCTTGACCTTGATTTAAGTCCTTTTTTATTCGTTCCGGCTGTTATACTGATTATTTTAGGCATTCGTGGAATAAAATCAGATGTTAAACTCTTGAAATCGAGTTCTTCCCGATTAAGATAATAAGATAAGATGTTTCCTAAGCCAAGCTTTAGAAGAAGCCGCCCTTTGAGGTCCATCTACAAAAATATGAGTATCGTATAAAGCAAAACCTCTAATACATAGAGCTTCAAAATACTTATCCCTACATATTACGAAAATAAAATGGAAGCTATTAAACAAGAAAAGTTGGTGGCAATAACCGGAGCTTATTCCCTAATCGCCCCCTGTCGTGGACGAGCTGAATAATTAATCTTGAGTTGTCCAGATTTCCTGAGCTGTTCTTTCACATCACTTACAATACCCATAGTAACATCACCATCTACACGAAGAGATGTCGTGATTTGAGGGCGTTGCACCTCAGGAACAGTGATCCTGTGTTGCTCCATATATAATGGGATATCAGCAGGCTCTGCAAATTTGTCTCCAAGCTGAATACGCGGTGCGTTTCCATATCTCAAGACATCAGCCTTTTCTTTAGGCTTACCGATATAGATATAATTTACAAGAGATTTTTTCTCCAATTTAGTCAATTCAGTAGCCTCGGGCACGATTACTTCAACTTTGACGGTTGCATCCCGCAAAACGGTTACCATCATGAAGAAAAAGAGGAGCATGAAAATAATATCAGGTAGAGAAGCTGTTGATACAGCTGGTTCCGCTTTGCTTCTTTTCTTAGAAAATTTAGACATGGATATTCTATTTATTCTTCTCCAAAATCAGTGGATTCCGCTTCAGACAGTTTCATCGGATACACCTCAATAATTTGTTTCTTTTGATCCCGGGTTAGGCTTTCAAAAACAGCCCCGAAACGCTTTTCCGACTCTTCATCCCGCAGCTCCCTATAGGCTGCCTGCAGTTCATTATAAACTGTCAGATAGGTCTCGTAATTGGTGCCCCTATCATTTTGTAGAGACACAATAGCCTTGTCAGGTGACTTTGGACGATCTTCCCGCGCAGTTGGGTTTGTAATGAAGTCTATAATTCTATTTTTCAAAGAAGGCAATTCTTCGGGTTCACCGTTAACCAATAGGTCGTTATTCGCATTTACAAGTACAGAAATCAGATTTCGTTTTTCTACTTTAGCTTCCAGAGGGTCTTCTTCAGACCACGGTGGAAGTCTGACGAGAATTCCTTTATCTACTTCAATTGTTGTAGTTACGAGGAAGAAGATCAATAAGAGAAAGGCAATATCTGCCATAGACCCCGCATTAATCTCCGTATTGACTCGATTTCTTGAATCGCCTCTCTTTTTGAGCATAGTTGAATTATTTAAACAAATTCGACACCTCAGATACTATAAAAGCTAAGATAGCCCCGCCACCTAAAACAATGGCAGTGGAAATGGCACCTGAGATAAATCGACTGGATTTTTCTTGAATTCCTTCCTCTAAAATAGTTCGAGCAAGCGAACCTGTACCCTTAGGATCAGCCATATTATATGCTATGAAGAATATAATTATGATGACAGCTAACCCAATAAGTGCTTTAAGAGAGTTTTTCACATTCAAAACCGTGAAAATTAGCCCAGCAACTAAGATAGCTGCTGCACACAGAACGGTGAGAATGATGGCAGAGTAAAGGCCAAAGTTGAAAATGGATGTCTCCATTTGCTCCGACTCGCTCAAAGCATTAAACTCTTCAGCGTTAGAAAAAGCCGTGATCAAAAAGATCACAGTGAGCAAAGCTCCAAGCCCGAAGGCTATTAATTGTCCGTATCTCGATAAAAAATTATACATCGGTTTAAGGTATTTTTTCTAGTCAATCACATTGTTGCGCGCCATGATATCTACTAAGGCAATGGAAGCTTCTTCCATTTTATTTACAATACCATCTATTTTACTGACAATATAATTGTAGAAAATCTGAAGTATAATCGCCACAATCAAACCGAAAACGGTTGTTAAAAGGGCAACTTTAATACCTCCTGCAACTACAGATGGTGATAAATCCCCTGCGGCTTCGATATCCTCAAAGGCTCCAATCATACCAATTACCGTACCCATAAACCCAAGCATTGGAGCAATGGCGATAAAAAGTGAAATCCAAACTAAACCTTTTTCTAAAAGTCCCATTTGCACTGACCCGTAGGAAATGATTGCTTTCTCAACTGATTCAGCGCCTTTATCTGCTTTGTTTAAGCCTTCATAAAGAACACTTGCAGTAGGACCAGAAGTCTTTTTACATACTTCTTTCGCTTCTTCAATATTGCCATTACCCAGCTCCTCATCAATTTTGTTAAGCAATTTATCAACATTGGTTGTCGCAATACTAAGTGTAATGATGCGCTCAATACAGAAAGCCAAACCTAAAATCAAGGTGACCAATACAAAACTCATGAAGACCCAGTTCCCATCGATAAACTTCTCTTTAAGAACCTGGAATGCGCCTGTCGTGGCTTCACCGCCGTCTTGCGCCATTAGAGCTGCCGCGCCTACAAATGAAACGAGGGTAAATACCGCCGTAATGGAAAAAAGTCTTCGTAACATATTCTGATTTTTCATGTGGATAATGGTTACAAGTTTAAAACTTATGAGACCAATATATGAATATCTTCTGAAATAATCCATTGATACACCTATATTAATTTCTCATTAAGATGCGGAGAGTGAGGGATTCGAACCCTCGATACCCCGTTGAGGGTATACACGCTTTCCAAGCGTGCGCCTTCGACCGCTCGGCCAACTCTCCGTATTAACTAATACTGCACAAATGTTGAAAAACTCCTGCAGTTATCAAAATCTTTTTTTTATTTCGGCTCTGTTGCCTCAGCTCCATCCTCATTTTTTTTCCTAACTCCGAATATTTCTTCAGCATTTCTATTTGTTCGCTCAATAATTTTTTCGACATCCATTTGATGTAGCTCTGCGATCTTCTTAGCAATAAGCGGCAAATATGAAGGTTCATTTGTTTTAGATCGATAGGGATGTGGAGCTAAATAAGGTGCGTCTGTTTCTAGCACAAGCGAATCAATGGGTAGATCTGCCACCACTTTGTCTAAGCCGGCGTTTTTGAAGGTTACTATTCCCCCAACTCCAATTTTGAATCCCAAGTCGACTATAGCTTCGGCCTGCTTAGGTGTTCCGGTAAAACAATGGAAAATGCCTCTAATCGCAGGCCCGGCAGCCTGGATAATCTCAATTGTATCATCAATGGCTGAGCGAGAGTGCAAAATAATTGGCAAATCGAGCTCTAAGGCCCATTCAACATGTCTGCCCAAACAAGCTTTTTGTTCCTTCACATGCGCTGTATCCCAGTAATAATCCAGACCGGTTTCTCCAATACCTGCAAGCTCGGATAGCTTCAGCTGGGCTTCGATACGATCCATATGTTCGGCCCAATCCTCCCCAACATAGCAAGGGTGCAAGCCCAGCATGGGCTTCAAAAAAGAAGGATAACGATTTGCCAAGTTCATCATAGGTTCTATACTATCCCCGTTAATATTGGGCATATAAATTTTCTGAACCCCGGCAGAACGAGCGCGTTCCAACATTTCACCTCGATCATCATCAAATTGCTTAGCAAAGACGTGTGCATGAGTGTCGATCATAGATTATCACATTTATCTGACTTCGATAATGGCAAAGTAACTCTAATTCCACATGAAAACAAAACACCTTTACAAGCAAGCCTATTTCTATAGATACAAGGACTGCTTTTTTGTATCTTCGATTCATGGCCAAAAAACAAAAATACTATGTCGTTTGGGTGGGTGAAACTCCCGGCATTTACGATAGCTGGGGAGAATGTCAACTTCAAATAAAAGGCTACCCCGGCGCAAAATATAAATCTTTCACCTCCCGCCAGGCTGCCGAAGAAGCATATCACAATGGCCCAATATACCAAAAACGCTCGTCCGCTAAAACACCCAAAAACTTACTTAGGCCTCCGTCGGATTTAGATCCAATGGCACTCTCTGTAGATGCGGCCTGTAGCGGCAATCCCGGAGATATGGAATACCGGGGGGTGTGGGTGGCCACTGGTGAGGAGTGGTTTAAAAAAGGTCCTTTTCGGATGGGCACAAATAATATTGGTGAATTTTTGGCCATAGTTCACGCAGCAGCATTATTACAACAATCCGGGATAACCACAACGCCTATATATACGGATTCTCGAACGGCCATGGCTTGGATTCGCAAAAAAAAGGCCAATACCAAGTTGAAGTTTGACCATAAAAATAGAAAGTTGAAGGAGCTAATCACGCGGGCAGAGGCTTGGCTTCAAAATAATACCATTACCAATCCCATTAAAAAATGGGAGACCAAATCCTGGGGTGAGATCCCGGCAGATTTTGGTAGAAAATAGTTTGCTTTTATTTTTTTGGGCGCTTCCCCGCATCTATCGATACGGGGCCAGGCTGTCCGTGGGTTCCGTCCTGCAGGGCTTTGCCCTTTAGACTCCCGCCTGCGGCGAGACCACTCCCATCCTTAGCGCATAGGAATCCATTGTGGGTTTTATTTTTACATCTACACCTTATTACTAGCGTTGCGCGAAATGGATAGGGTATTCTACTTTTACGGACCCCCTCCGTACTTTATCCAATTTCCGTCTTACCATTCGCTTGCGAAGCGGTTTCAAGTGCTCCGTGAAAAGAACACCAAGGATGTGATCATATTCATGCTGAATTACACGCGCATCCATACCCGTATATTGCTCTTCATGCCATGCTCGATCTACATCTTGATACCGGATGGTGATTTCTTTTTCTCTCTCAACGTCTCCATGAACCTTAGGAATGCTTAGACAACCTTCTTCATAGGTCCACAGCCCTCCTTTTTCCTCAATTATCTCTGGATTAATAAATGCCTGTTTAATCCCACTCTTGCCTTCTTCATCAAGTTGGAGCGTATCCACCACAAAAATTCGGAGTGATTTACCGACTTGAGGCCCTGCCAAACCCACTCCCTGTGCATTATACATGGTAGCAAACATATTAGCCGCAAGCTGCTCCAGGCCCTCAAAGTCATCGGGGATGACTTGTCCAGGTTTTTTCAAAACACCGTGTCCGTAACCAAAAATTGGTAAGATTTTATCTCCCATAAATCAAATATCAACTTCTTTTCTTTATTAAATATGCCCCAGATAGTCTTGTAAAATTAAAACAGCACTGATTTTATCAATGCGCGCTTTATCTCTTCGTTGCTTTTTCTTTACTCCAGCTTTAATAATAATCTCCGAGGCTCTCTTTGAGGTATAATCCTCTGGATGTAAAACAATTAAAAGTTCAGGAAAGTTCTTTTTTAGTTTTCTAGCTAGACCTTTTATATGAGGATAAAGCATTGTGGGCGATCCATCCGCATGTTCCGGATACCCCAAGACCACCTTTTCTACTTGCTCTTCTTTAATATAAGCTTCCATAAAACCCCAATAGTCCTCCTGGCTCTGTGTTGGGAGCCCATTCACTGTAATTTGTAGTGGGTCGGTTGTGGCAAAGCCTATGCGCTTATTTCCATAATCGACCGCCATTATTCTAGCCATCATGCAAATATAAAAGTTTTCGACACGGTCAAAAATATCCCAAGATTAAAGATAATAGGCACAAAATCTATCTTTTGGCACGGTAGTTGCAGCTATAAATTTAGTTTTAGTCGACAAGTTGGGATAAAAAAAGACCCCCTCCACACATTTGTGGAGAGGGGTCCCATCCCAAAAACAGTAAACAGTAATACTTAGCCGTTATTTGATAACGACCATTTTCTTGGATGCTGAGTGATTTCCACTTTCCAATTTATAGAATACCACACCTTCAGATCTTACATCCTGAACGGAAAGCTCAATTTGGTTATAACCTTTTTGTCCTTCCTCTTCCACGACATGCAATTCTCGTCCATCTCCATCAATAACCGTTAGTGTAAAGTCTCCGCGCTCTGGTAATACAAATCCAACAAGTGTTTTGTCGCTAAACGGGTTAGGACTGTTCTGATAAAGTGCAAATTCATTAAAGTTCTCTTCTGAAGAACGGAACTTGACAAGTGTTGATTTTATACCCACATTATCATACGCCTCTGACTTAGTAATATCATCAGAAAGGCTTACAGTCGATGCCATAGAACCGACTCTTGTTGTTTTAAATTCGAGTGTAAACAAGACTTCACTTGCATCAAATGATTGCGGTTGTACATCGTTCCAACTGAAGGTTACAGCCTTTTTATCTGCGTGCCACCCAATATTCCCGGATCCTAACTCAAGAGCACCTGGGTTTACGTTAGTTAACTCCACAGCTGAACCATTATAATACATGGTCATTTGGAACCCAAGGATGTTGTTAAAGTCTTCCGATCTCACGGGGATTGAAATAGTCTCTCCTGCTTCAAACTCTACATCATTCATAACCCATGTCAGCGGATTGTTACTTCTTCCACCAGCTACATCACTTACACTGCCATCTATATCTCCGACCTTTATTGCGTAGAAGTCAATATCTGTCATGTCAGAATTCAAGTTTGCAATGCCATAGTTTTCTTCAAATTGGTCATTCAATGGATTAGCACTGAATTGGTAATCCTGATCTACATATCGCCATGCTGAATTATTAGGGAATTGATCTTCAATACCCAAAATAGCTCTACGTAAATCAATTATATCAGCTCCTGTAACCCGCCTATCGTTGTTAACGTCAGCGGCCAATAATCCGTAGGCACCTTCCATCATATTTATCCCTAAAATATGTTGCTGAATAAGCAGTACATCAAAGGTATTTACACCCATTAAAAGGTCACCATCTCGATTAGGCATTACTTTATATTGCCCTCCTTCAGGCATAGGGCTAAAGCTATAGTTTCCTTCTTCATCTGTAGTTGAAGACGCAAATGCTCCTTCTAAATCAACCTCAACTTCATTTACAGCAGATTGAGATATAGGGTTCATAATATTACCTGCAATCGGGAACGTGAGTCCTTGACCACCCTGATCGCATGCTCCATTCATCGCTTGTACAATTACTTCAACAGAGCAAAAAGATGAGGTCCCATTACTAGCATGTACCCATACTTCAACTGTAGGAGTATCAATTACATCATCGCAAGTAAACATGTATAAAGTATCGGTAGGGTCATCTTCAGAGTAAGATACGGTAATATCAAATCCACAAGAATGGAGTGAGCCTCCATCAAAATAACTTACAGGAAGCTCAAGCATACCTCCGTCAATCTCTCCATCGCCGTCGGTGTCCACAGGCATCAGGCCAACTATTTTCCTCTCACATATAGGAGATGGGCCTTTCTCGCTTGAAATGGAGAATATGTAGCTGCAAGAAGTTACATTACCACATTGATCAGAAACTGACCACTCGATCTCGTGTTCACCGACTGGATAATCTCCTGATGCAACGTTTGTCGTTCCAAAATAGTCAAAAGTGCCGTCCTTAAATTCGTCAATTCGCCAGCTGAAAACAAGGTTTTCGTTCGCTGTGCAGTCGTCTTCGGCGTCTTGAAGTAAGGTCACAAATCGACCATTACAATCATTATCTATTGATACTAACATGGTATCCGTGCATGGCAATGTAAATGTCGGTGCAACATTGTTCATAACTTTGATAACCTGGGTTTGCTCATAGGGCTGGTCGCCTCCACTTTCGTAAGTACACCAGTCTAGAACTTTCCAAGTCCGTAAAATTTTATAACAAGCTGGATCATTAGGGTCATCGATTGGGAAGAATGCATCACTTGAACTAATAGCTATTTGTGCACACTCTTCGCCTACAAAAGTGGGGAAACCTTCTCCCGGGAATTCACTCTCGATAAATGCCGGAGTTAAGTCTGAGCCCAAGTTGCAATTATTGATAAGCACTACATCTTCCGGGAAATCAATATTATCCTCAATAAAAGGGGTAGGGTTTTCAAAGGTAATCGTTTGGATATCCATCGCCTGCATTTCATTGCCTGCGCCCATAGCCATAAATGTTCTAAAGATATTTCCCGTACCACATGACTCTATATCAATGCTATCGACAACGGAAATGGTTACATCGCAATTATCATAAGCAAAACCATCCAATCCTCTGAATTCTGGTCCGGTAACTCCATTTCCTGGATCATTCAAAATGATGCTATCTCTTGGGTCTAAAGATGGATCAAAGATATCGTTTGGATTATCTACTATTTCTACATCTCCAAAAATGCTTAAATCATTTTCGTCAAAAGGAAACTCGCAAGTAACCGTGATATCATCTGGTGCTTCTATCGAGGCAGGTAGTTTATCCTGAACCTCCACATTGACCATACATTCATTACTATTTCCCGATTCATCAGTTACCCGAAGGATTACTTGAATGGAGTTGTTCGGAATATCTTCACAGCAGAACTCAACTGATGGGCCAAAAGTAGTAGGCTCTCCATCGCAATCCAGGTTCATCCTCGCCACTTCGTATGTCATTATAGGACCGCACTCATCATAACTTCCGTCATCAATACTAGCAGCAAAGACTTTTGCTCTACCGTCAATGGTTAATGAAACAGATGTGTTCTGGTCACATACAGGAACAGGAGGTGTATTGTCAATCACGTTGACATCTATAGTATCTGTGCCAGCTCCGCTACTAAAACAATCGTCATTTGCCGTTATAACTACCTCCCAACTTCCAATAGGTAAATTCAGTGCAAAAGCCACAGGAGATGTTGACTCTTGTGTAGTCACACCCGGCGCATTGGTGCTTACCGCATAGTAAGTAATAGTATCGCTGCAGTTATCCGTTACCGTTGCCGGGGGAATGATTACAGTTGCATTACAGGAAAAATGCGAGGTCGTCACTTCAATAAAATCATTCTGAGCAACTACTACAGGCGGTTCTTCATCATTAATTTTGATGACTTGTATGTATGTGAATAAGCGATCAGACCCACTACACCATTCCATGCCAGTCCACTCTCTAACGATTTTAGTTCCACATTGTATGGGGAATTCGTGATCCACAAAGGTGAATGATAAATTACATGCATCCACAGGATCAGGATATAATGGTATACCTTGATACTCGGGAACCCCAATTTCAAACCAATCTGGATAATTGTTGCCATTATCATCCCAACTAGGATCATTGCATAAAAGCGATGTATCGTTAGCAGGCCAGTCTATAATTGACGTGTCTATACGTGTAAAATAAGTAGTGTCAGTACACATGGGTGATCTATTACCAGAAGCGTCTTCGGCTTGGTAATCCCGAATCATGTATTTTATAAATTCGTCATCGCAAATACTTATGTATTGACGAGGCCCTACTATAATTTCAATATCAGCTGAATCCGTGCAGTTATCAGATAGAGAACCTAAAGCCGGCTCCAAAATACCCTCCAGACAACTCACTGTGTCATTCCTGCATTCTATAATCGGCGGCATCTTATCCTCAACTAAGGCATTGGTCCAACAAAAATTATTGTTGCCACCTGCTCCAGTGTAGTAAACTTCCACCATCACCTCTTCATCTAAGTAGGCGTGCAAGTCAACAACTAGATTTCCAGTATCACTACTAGCGATCGTGTCACCGCTTGTATCATAAATAATAATAGCAAAATCCTCGTCGTCTGGACTTTGGTTACAACCTACAGGCAAATATGCCAATGTAGACCAATTTAGATCAGCTTCACAGCTTTGACCAACAGAAATGTTCACATTTTTACAACTAATGGAACATTGAGCTTGTAATTGATTTGCCACCAGGGCAAAAAGGAAGAAAAGTGCTAAAGTCAAAGTTGTTTTGTGTTTACCGTTTGCTTTGCGACTTGATCTTCCGATGGGTACGAGTGTAAAATTCGTTTTCCTCATGAGATCTTAGATTTAAATTTGAAAATGATACTGTTTGTATAGTGCACAGCAAATGGGATGGGAACATCCATTCACCGCTTTATCCAAAATAGCGCGCCCTCATAGATACTTTTATCTAAAGGAACAATGCTGGATTCATTATCAATTTAAATCAGGTTGGTTGGCAGTCCCAAGCTAAAAGCTCAAGACCATTTGATCGGGAAGAGTGGTTGGTCTTCCCTTGTGGGTTGGAACGAACGAACTTTTTCGTATCGCTATTGCAAATATATATTAAGAATATGAATATATATCTGAGATTACATGGTATTTTTCATATTATGCGTTTATGATATTCTTAAAGTGCTGTTTATTAGTATTTTTCGAATATGCATAAGTAAATATATTATAAAATAAACTAATATAATTCATAGTCTCTTCTAAATTGATCGCATAAAAAAAGGAGTATTGAAATTCAATACTCCTTTTTATTATCCTTGAAAATTGATTATAACTTATTCTTTTACTTCCGCATTGCTGTCTTCTCCACCTTCTTCGGTTGTCTCACCTGCATCTTCTCCTTCTTCAATATCAACAATTGCTCCCTCTTCTATCATCTCAGCCACTGTCTTAATCGTTCTTGGAACCTGAATGGAAGCAATAGGAATACTTGGATGATTTACGATTTCGAAAGACGCGTCTTCGCCAATGTCTTTTACCCGAACCGTGTCACCCATACCCATTTTAGATATGTCGATAAACAGTTCGTTAATTAAATGTTTAGGGGTCGTTTTGATTTCTACTTTACGCAGAGTCTGGACGAGTCGACCGCCATCAGTAACTCCTGGCGCTGTACCGTGAAGGTGGACAGGAATCTGAACACGAACTTTTCGATCCTCAACGAGTTTGAGTAGATCGATATGTAAAATTTCATCTGTAACCGGATGGAAATCCACTTTCTTGAGTATACAGCGATACACTTCACCGTCAACTTCAACCTCAACTTTTTTAAAGTCGGGAGTATAAATCAAATCCTTAAAATCAATAGGATTTGCTGAAAAATGTAAAGACGTACTTTTTCCATATAAATTGCACGGTATCAAACCTTCTCGGCGTAATGCTTTTGTAGCTTTTTTACCTAGGTCCTTTCGGATTTCTCCTTTCACTTGTATTACTTCCATATCATCCAGTATTTAAACGGAGGGCAAAGATAAAAAAAGCTAATTAATTCTCTAGCTTTATACCTGCATTTTCTTTATTCAACAAAAAGGGCCGATATAGATCGATGCTCATGTGTGTTTCTTATGGCCCTGGCAAAAAGCTTAGCAGTAGATAATACTCTGATTTTAGGCGACTTTTTCTCTAGTGGTATCGTATCTGTAACGATCAGTTCTTTCAGCTGAGAATCTTCAATGTTCTCATAAGCAGATCCTGACAATACGGGATGCGTGCAAATGGCCCGAACGGTATTGGCTCCTTTTTTCATAATAGCGTCCGCTGCTCGACATAGTGTGCCGGCAGTATCTACTATATCATCTACTAATATAACATCTGCTCCCTCTACATCTCCAATCACCGTCATACCTTTCACCTCATTGGCCTTTTCCCTTACTTTATCGCAAATGACTAGAGGGCGATCAAAAAACTTACTGTATTTACGAGTCCGTTTTACTCCCCCTACGTCTGGAGACGCAAAAATGATGTTGGACATGTCCTGCTTTCGCAAATAGGGAATATAAATTGCATCTGACTTTAAGTGATCTACCGGAATATCAAAAAACCCTTGGATCTGGTCGGCGTGAAAATCCATGGTCATTACTCGATCCGCACCTGCGGCCTGGAGCAAATTTGCAATGAGCTTTGCTGAAATTGGCACTCGGGGCTTATCTTTACGATCTTGTCGAGCGTATCCATAGTATGGTATAACAGCAGTTATATACCCTGCGCTTGCTCGTTTTGCCGTATCTATTAATAAGAGTAACTCAAATAAATTAGCCGTAGGCGAAAAAGTGGACTGTATGAAAAATACATAGGCGCCGCGCACAGACTCAAAAATTTCAGGTTGCATTTCACCATCCTTAAATACATGCAATGTACTTTTGCCCAATGCATAACCGTAGTGGTCTGCAATTTTCTCAGATAAATATTGGGAATTTGCTCCGGAGAATAGCTTTACTTCGACCATGTTTTCAAGTTGTTCCATATTATTAAATGCAGTTAACACAAATTTAACACTTTCGGTAGTATACAAAAACAAACACGACTAATTCTGTTTTATAGTTATGAAGTACTTAGCTCATCACACTACGAAAGCCATTAATTTTGGATAACAAAAAGGCCTACAGCTGGGCCATTCTTTTACTTTTATCGCTTATTTGGGGCAGTTCATTTATTCTAATGAAAAAAGGCCTTGAAGTTTACAGCTCTGAACAAGTAGCCTCACTACGCATTGGTTTAGCTGCTATTTTGTTTTTCCCCATTTTTCTTCGCTATATACCGAAAATCAAACGAAAGCAGATTCCATACATTTTGCTTGTTACTCTTACAGGAAGTGGGTTGCCAGCCTTTCTCTTTGCATTCGCCCAAACAGAAATTAGTAGTTCCTTAGCCGGGATTTTGAATAGTCTTACTCCACTTTTTACATTCATTTTTGGTTTGCTTTTTTTTGGTCAATCGTTTCAGTGGCGCTCTTTTTCTGGAGTATTTCTTGGATTGGCTGGGGCCATTTTATTGGTCTTTATGTCAAGTAAATCTTCCGTAGATGGAAACGTCCTCTATGCTTTACTGGCAGTTCTAGCTGCTATTTGTTATGGGATAAGCGGAAACACTGTGCATACCTATCTACGATCGATGACAGCATTTGGCTTAAATGCTACGACGTTTAGCCTATTGGGGCCTTTTGTAATCGCATATTTACTTCAAACTGATTTTTTGAACATAGTTCAACACGAAGATGGCGCCTGGGTCGCTTTGGGCTATATAGCAATCCTCTCATGGGTTGGAACATTTGCAGCCACCGTTCTATTTTTTCAACTGGTTCAGTGGAATGATGCAGTTTTTGGCAGTTCAGTGGCCTATTTGATCCCTCTAGTTGCTTTGATGTGGGGTGTAATTGATGGAGAACAGCTAGGTGGGTACCATTTGGTAGGTCTAGGCCTCATAATTTCTGGCGTGTATGCCATACGTCAAGGAAAAACCAAAACGCAACCTTCAGTCGATAATGAGTCCTGAAATCTCTTGGTTTTTATTAAGAAGGAAAACTGAGGCGGCTATCCCCATGGTCTAGGAATTCTTTATTTATCTTCCATTTCTCCTACCCTACCTTCTATATGATCCGAAAAACTAATTACCCCCTGCTTAGGCGTATTCCCGGCTATTGCATATCGCCAAACCAAGAGGCATACTTTTTATAATTTTCAGCAATTCTCTGAATCTTATCCTGAAGGTCTTTCTCAGACATTTTTCTCAGTTTCCTTGCCGGTTGCCCTACATAAACATAGCCGGACTCTAACTTTTTATTTTCAGGAACAATGGTTCCCGCCCCCACAATTACGTTTGAAGGAACATACGCATGATCCATAACTATAGCTCCCATACCTATAAGAACATCATCTTCAACATGACACCCGTGCACAATCGCACCGTGACCAATGGAAACATTGTTGCCTATCTTTAAATCAGCATCCTTATAAGTGCAGTGTAGAATTGCGCCATCCTGAATATTTACTGAGTCCCCTATGCGAATGCGATTTACATCTCCCCTAATTACTGTTTGAAACCATACGCTGCAAAAGTCACCCAATTCCACATCCCCAACCAGAGTTGCATCTGGGGCGACCCATGATTTCTTTCCCCACTTTGGATATGCTCCAGCTAGAGATACAATGTTTGGCATAATCAAGATTATTTATTTCCAAAGAAACGAATCCTGCTTTCAAAACGCGAATCTTCTTTGGAATTTAATTAACTGTGTTGTTATATATCGCAAAGTAAAAAAATTAATCCAATTAGTTTATAATAGACTGCCAACAAAGCAACTGCCACTGAACAGTAATCTAAAGTTCGCAAAGCAATAAGAACGCACACAACGTCCGGCTGTTTAGGGAGCTTTCCCTAGTTATAGATTGCTTTACCCTCAATCGGCGAAGTACTTTTTATACTAAGAACGCTTTAAAATAGGAGTGAGCTGAAAACCTTCGGCACGTAAAAGTTGAATTACACCCTTTTCGCCGCCCAAATGTCCCGCTCCTACTGCAAATAAAGTTGGTCGTATCTTCATCTGCTCTTTAATCAAGGGAATCCAATTCACATTTCGCTCATTGAGTAGGGCGTCTTCTAAGCCCTCAATTTCTTCCTCCGAACCCAATGACTGAGCCATTTTATTGATGTCCATAGAACGATACATTTCAAATATACCTTCCTCCATAGTTCCGCCTTCATCGACTTGCTTTATACTCTCCACCAAATACCTGGCTTGATCTTGATAAGAGATCTGATCAAACAAGCTCATTTGGAAATCAATAGTCTCCAAGCCGGAAACAGATTTATTTGCAGCCTCTGCAATACTATTTAACTCGAATTCATAAGATTTCATATCATCACCAAAAGCATTGCCAAGATCAGTCATCCCATTTCCTCCCATGGGGATGTCACCGTCCATGCCTACCATGGCAGACAAAAACATAGGTTTAATTTTTTCTAAGAAAAAAATAGGTAAACCTTTCTCTTTAAAAAAGTCTGTCACTACTTTATAGTCCTCTGAAGATAGCAGCGTTTGGAGTGTAGTATCTCCGTTCATCGTGAGCTGTGACATTATACCCATCATTTGAGACATGTCAGACATGGCATTCATATCAATCTCAAAAACAATTTCATCTGTCTGATCGATTGCCGTTAACAAGCCTTGAGGTAAAAAGTAGTCCGTTGAGGAAATCAGGTGAATCGTACCAAAAAGATAGCTATCCTCATCTATCGAGGGGTGGCTGATACGCCATAGAAGCGCATGCTCAAGTGTGTCTGGCTCCGAAACAGAAGAAGAACACTGCTCTGCAAGCGGGGGCATCACGGTCACAGAACTAAAAAAAACGGAAAGAAACCAAAGAATAATCATATAGGCTTTTATTTATTTCTCTGAATGAAAGTTTCATATAAAATGATGCCTGTGGCAACACTTACATTAAAAGATTCAACTTGACCTTTTTGTTCAATTTTAAAGATGTTATCTAGAAGTCTAATAATATGGGGTCTAAGGCCCTCGCCCTCGCTTCCCATTACTACAACTGTCGGTGGCTTGAAATCAATCTGACGAATGGTTTTTTCCGCTTTGCCGTCAGCTCCAATAATCGCTAAGCCCATATCCTTTATTTCGCGAAGTGCATTCTCTAAAGAAGTCGCTCGAATTAGCGGTACATTTAAAATAGCACCAGCCGAACTTTTTATCACAAAATCATTAATCATAGCTGTCCCCTTTGCAGGAAAAAGTAAACCGTGTGCGCCCAAAGCGTCAGCTGAGCGAGCTATTGCCCCAAGATTTCTGACATCCTTGACTCCATCCATCGCCACAATAAATGGTGCTTCTCCTCGGTGGTAAGCCTGGTCGATCACATCGGAAGCAGAATAAAATCTTACAGGAGACCGGAGTGCAATTAGTCCCTGATGATAAGCATCAGACCATTTTTCCAATACCTGCCGGGGTACCACCTGAAAAGGAATGTGATGGTCTTTACACAAATTCCTTATCTGCACTTCCATTTCACCCGTTATTCCCTTCTGAATCATGATCTTCTGAATAGGCTGCTGGGCTTCAATCGCATCGACAACTTCTTTTCGGCCAACAATGGCCAGAGCTTTATCCTTTGATGACTTTTCTTTCATAATATTGTGATATTTACGTCGGCTCGCACCTTTTTATATGGAATAATTATTTGTGCGACCCTTGAAATAGAAAGTTTTTTTACTTTTGGAGTAATCCTAACCCAAATATGAAGATTATATGAGAATTTTTACCCTATTAGCCCTTTTTTGTTGTGCTTTTATGCAGAATACTTCCGGACAGTCTCAGATTAACGCGGAAGATAAAGCACTCGAATTTATTCAATCCCACACAGAAGAATGGAACGTCGAGCCTATTGATGTTCGGGAAATGAAGTTAGTAGATGCATATCGCGGATCAGTTTCCGGTGTGTACCATATGTATTTTACACAACAGTGGAATGGCATTGACATTTATAACGCTATAACAGGATTGCACATTGACGACGAAGGAAAAGTGCGATATGCAGCCCCTCGTATTCATGGTCAATTGCAAAATAAGATCCAAGATTTCAACCCAGCCATTAATGCACAAACGGCAGTTCAACTAGCAGCCAGCTATCTAGGGGTGAAAAATCCAGAAACTGCCTTAATGGCCTCATTGAAAAATGATGTGGATGAAGACATTTATACCTTTGCACCAGGGAATATATCCGAACGACCTATTCCGGCGCGTCTGGTTTATCAGGAATCGCCTGATGGGAATTTACGATTGGCTTGGGATTTATCGATTGATGTTATTCGACATGAGGATTGGATGAGCATGCGCATTGATGCTATTACTGGAGCACTACTCGACGAGAATAACTGGACAGTTAAATGCAATTTTGGAGGTGCACATGCACACGGAAAAGAATGTCTGGAAGCAACTGATGACACTTGGGTTAATACTGCTTCAGCTCAGGCAGATAGCGGCTCCTATCGAGTTTTCGGTCTGCCCTTTGAAAACCCACTCTTCGGTGATCGAAGTTTAATTGTCAACCCGGCCGACCCCGAGGCTTCGCCATACGGATGGCACGATACCGACGGTCAGTCAGGAGCCGAATTTACAATCACTCGAGGGAATAACACTCACAGCTTTCCTGATCGAGCCGGAAACCTAACCCCTGATTTTGAAGTAGATGGCGGTCAAGATTTAGTATTTGACTTTGCCTTTGATCCAGGGTTAGAGCCTCAAAATTATTCTGAAGCTGCTACAGCAAATCTTTTTTACGTGATTAACATGATGCACGACATCGCTTATTATTACGGATTTGATGAAGCTGCAGGTAATTTTCAGACCACAAACTATACAGGACAAGGAGTTGAAGGTGATGCCGTTCGAGGAGCCGCGCAATTTGATGCCAACTCCGGACAAAATATAAATAATGCTACATTTTCAACTCCAGCAGATGGAGGGAATGGGACCATGCGGATGTTTGAATGGAATAACGAGTCAGCTAGTACTGAATACGTTACTGTATTGGCTCCACAAAACTTTGCGGGTAAGTATATTGCAGGAACAGCTGAGTTTGGTGAGCAACTCAATGCATTCGGAGTAGAAGGAGATGTAGTTATCGTGGACGACGGTATACAGGTACCATCAGATGGTTGCGAAAACATTGAAAATGGTCCAGAACTTGAAGGCAAAATCGCTCTGATTGATAGAGGCGAATGTTCATTCAGTTTAAAAGTTTTTAATGCTCAGCAAGAAGGCGCAATTGCCGTTATTATTTGCAACAATCAAGGAAATGGGGTTATCAATATGGCTGGCAGGGAAAATGCCGACCTCGTAAATATTCCAAGTGTCTTTATGTCGCGAGCCGATTGTAACGAGCTACGCGTAGCAGCAGGATCTGATTTGCGCATTAAATTGGCTTTACCCGATGAAGCCACGGGGCCGGAAAGATACGATGGATCACTAGACAATGGAATTATTGCTCATGAATACGGACACGGTATCTCAAACCGCCTGACTGGTGGTCCCAGTGCTGCCGGCTGCTTGGGGAATGATGAGCAGATGGGTGAAGGATGGAGTGACTTTTTTACTGTGGCTTTAACTGTATCTGCCGATGATGAACCTAGCGACCCCAGAGGAATTGGAGCTTACGTTCTCAGAGAAGATATCAATGGTCGGGGTATTAGAAATTTCCCATACTCCACCGATATGGACGTGAATCCGCAGACGTATGAGGATATTATTTTATCGGGTACGGCGCCACACCCTCTTGGTGAAATATGGAATACAATGCTTTGGGACCTATACTGGGCACTTGTCGGAGAATACGGCTTCGATCCCAATCTTAAAACAGGAGACGGTGGAAACAATATTTGTATTCAGCTCGTAATGGAAGGTATGGCTTTACAAAATTGTAGCCCTGGATTTATCGATGGACGAGATGCTATTTTAGCCGCTGACTCTATAATATATGGCGGAGCTAACCAATGCTTGATTTGGGATGTCTTTGCGCGTCGAGGGCTGGGTGTGCATGCTGATCAAGGTAGCACAAACAATAGACGTGATGCCCGCGAGAATTTTGATTCGCCAATATCTTGTGTAAATGATATGTTTATACGGAAAAGTTCAACACCTAACATAGAGCGCGGCGAAACATTTCAAGTTGAGATTCAACTTGGCAATTTTACGAATGAAATGCAATCCGATGTTACTGTGACTGATGTTATCCCGGATGGTTGTAGTTATGTTGCGGGTTCAGGCACAATTGTGCCTTCCTTTAATGGCAGTGAAATGGTATTTACCTTGCCTCAAATGGATGTTAATGAGGAGTTCACTATTCAATATGAATTACAATCTGATGATGCTCTTGCATCAAAATGGATAGAGGAAGAAAACTTCAATATTACAAATGAAGTTACTGCAGAGTGGATTGCGTCAAGCTTTGAAGGAAATGACCCCTTCCGATTAATGGAGGACATGGGGCCAGACACTTCACAGGCGTGGTTCGTACCCAACACCTCTGTTGAAAATGATCAGTTTATTTTCAAATTTACAGGTCATGATCTTGATGGTGAATTTCCAATAATGAGATTTACGCATGATTATTTCACAAATCCGGGTACAGATGGGGGTATCGTTGAAATTAGTACAGATGGAGGAAATACCTTTAATGATTTAGGACCCTTAATGTTTAGAGGACCTTACCGAGGAAAGTTAGACTATTCGACCTTTGCCAAGGTTAATCAGCGTGCTTTCTGGGGAGACAGTGAGGGCTTTTTTACTACATACGTAGATCTTCGACCCTTTGCAGGTGCACAAGATGTTTTCCTTCGATTCCGATTTGGGAGTCAGCAAATCGCACCTTCTGAAGGTTGGACAATTGATGACTTCCATCTTTTTGATGCCTTAAGTTACAATACAGAAGCAACTGTAACTTATAGTGGACTAAGTAAATCTACAGTTACTGAAGAGTTAGGTACTATTGTAGAGCCCGACTTTTCAGTAAGCTCGGAGCAGCCGACGGTAGATAATTCGATTGAAATATTCCCTAATCCAGCACGTGACCACATTCAAGTCCAGATGCCAAAAAGAGGAGGAGATGCCGTCTATACCCTTTTTGACATGCATGGACGATCAGTTCTGGAAGGACAATCAGTAAGTAGCCAGGGGCTTGAAACCATAACAGTAAGCCAGCTTAATGCCGGTATGTATATCTTACAATGGATTCAGGATGAACGCGTCTATCAAACCAAAGTAATGATTCAATAATGAATTCATAAATGCTATTACATAAAGAAAGCCGCCAAATTTTTTGGCGGCTTTCTTTATGTAAGCAAAATTGCAATACCCTCACTTACATTCCTGCTTATTAAGGTAAAATAGAAGCGCAAATTGATTAATATCTTGAGAAATTAAATTCTGAATGATGTACTTCATATTCGGCCACTATCCTATATTTGAAAGGACTTCATAAATTATAGCTAGTAGATGAATTGCTAACTCAGTGTAAAATCAAAACATTGTCAAACATCCCCTAAAACCTTTCTTTCTTTTACAGGTTTACACATTACAACTTTTAAACGTGCAATTTTTCTTAGTTTTGCACTGAATTTAAAAATATTACAATGCAAGCAGTAGATCAAAAATTAAATTACAAGGTTAAGGACATTTCTTTAGCTAATTGGGGAAGAATGGAAATTGAACTTGCCGAAGCAGAAATGCCCGGTTTGATGGCCCTCCGCGAAAAGCATGGTTCTGATAAGCCTTTGAAAGGGGCTAGAATTGCCGGATGTCTTCACATGACCATACAAACGGCCGTGCTTATAGAAACACTTATTGAGTTAGGTGCTGAAGTGACATGGTCTTCATGCAATATTTTTAGTACACAAGATCATGCTGCCGCTGCAATTGCCGAAACAGGTGTTCCTGTTTTTGCATGGAAAGGCATGACTGAAGAAGAATACGATTGGTGTCTTCGCCAGACCATCAAGGGTTTTTCGGAAGGTAAGCCCCTAAATATGATACTAGATGACGGGGGTGACTTGACTAACATGGTTTTGGATAACTATCCAGAATTAACCGCAGACATTCAGGGTATCTCTGAAGAAACAACTACTGGAGTTTTGCGCTTATACGAACGTGAGAAAAAAGGTACTTTACCAATGCCTGCTATAAACGTAAACGATTCGGTAACCAAGTCCAAATTTGATAATAAATACGGGTGTCAAGAATCTTGTGTAGATGCAATTCGAAGAGCAACCGATATTATGATGGCTGGAAAAGTTGCCGTGGTTGCAGGATATGGAGATGTAGGAAAAGGATCAGCTGCCTCTTTGCGGTCTGCTGGATGTCGAGTAATTGTTACTGAAATTGATCCAATTTGTGCTTTACAAGCAGCTATGGATGGATATGAAGTAAAGAAGATGAAAGATGCAATCCCTCGTGCAGACATCGTAGTAACCGCAACAGGTAACAAAGATATTATTTCGGAATCCCATTTCCGTCTTATGAATGATAAAACCATCGTTGCCAATATCGGTCATTTCGACAATGAAATCGATATGGCTTGGCTAAATGGAAACTTTGGAACAACTCGCCAGGAAATCAAGCCTCAAGTCGACAAATACACTGTAGATGGTAATGATATCATTGTTTTAGCAGAGGGCCGATTAGTAAATTTAGGTTGTGCGACAGGCCATCCTTCTTTTGTAATGTCAAACTCCTTTACCAATCAGACTTTAGCGCAAATAGAACTGTGGAATCGGAACGATAACTACGAGAATAAAGTTTATACGCTTCCTAAGCGATTAGACGAAGAAGTAGCTCGACTTCATTTGGCTAAAATTGGCGTAGATTTGGAAGAGTTAACAGATGACCAAGCAGATTATATTGGCGTTAACAAAAAAGGACCGTACAAATCGGATGCTTACCGTTATTAGAATATAGCGAATTAATTTAAATAAAGGGCTGTTATCCTCGATAGCAGCCCTTTTTCTATATCTAAAAGAAAGCTTCTTAGGTTTTTAAAAACATCAACTACGTCACAGCTGTTTTCATTTTAATATTTGACAAATACTTATGAACAGAATTATACAGTGGTTTAACAATTTGAAAAAACAGCCTCCTGTTAATGAGCGCCGTGAATATATTATTGCCGATGACATCAAAGAAGGGCTCAAAATTTGGATCTCACAGAAAGATTTTGCCGATATACTGAATGAGCTTCGGTCTGCTTACATACAGTTTACACAAGATGGCCCATCGCACCCCGATATTGACTTCCTTAAGCAAGATGCCTCCAACGGTTTTATTCTCGACGTCCATCACTGGCAACTTTCACCCGAAAAATGCCTGATGCTCCTAGCTTTTTGGAAAGAGCATTTGCATGAGGAAAAGTATATCAATTCCATGTCTGATTTGCGTCTTAAGGCGCGGGGCAGCCGTCAATATAGCTGGTATCGCCACTACCTCAAGCCATCACTGCGAAAGCTCGCACCTGGCAATCAGCGCTTTGGAAATATTGAGCTCGTATGTCAAATGATTGATGGACAGCCGGATCATATAAAAGTCCAAAGCAATGCCTACGTAGATTCGAAATATGATGAGGCAGAAGACTTTGGCACCCTCTTATTTCAAATGACAGAAATCCCATCTTAAAATTTTTTGGCCGTGCGCCATGATGCCAGCATCATGGCGTCCCTATGCTCCGCCGCTCGCTATTCGCTCGGCCCTTGCTTCGCTGCGGTCTCCCTCCACAATCTGATGGAGGGCCGGCTGCGCAGCGGTCACGGATTTATAGTATTATAAATATACACTTGTTGTTTGCAATCTGTAGTCCCCATAAAAATCTAGTTCCATTATCCATTACTTATTCAAAAAACTCACGATCAAAGACTTAATTTCTGCTATACATTTAACGAATAAATCTAAAAGTAATAAGGTCTTGAAAAGCAGTTCAGTTATAGCAAAAACTTTATTCAAGAAAAAGCAATAAGGGGTATAATACTGTTTTGAAAGAAGTAAAATGTCAATTCCCGCTTAAAAGCTCTAGGTATATAAGCTTAATGCTATCAAGGAAAAAAAAGGACATCAAACCATAGCATACTAATAATCGAAAGCAGAAATATTAGAAGCCCTCATTCTTTATCCGATTATCTTTTGGTCCAACTTTAAAAAAAACGATGATCAGAATGTCGATAGATGAAACTTTTGTATCTTAAGATAGCATTAAGCTTTTAATTGAATAATTAATTCCCGGATACCATGAGATTTTGGAGCTTTTCTATTATCGCGATCTTACTTTATTCCATAATTCTAATCTTCAGCCCAACCGACGGGGAAAAGTCCAGCTCAGCTGTCTACTCCATCTGCACTTGCCAATTCGAAACGCCCCTATCTAAGGACAAATATCCGCGAGAGATGACCCGTTATATTTACGTTATTGAAAAATCCGATAGTCCGTCATGTTGTGAGTCAGAGTTAAAAAAAGAGACCTTGGCATTTAAAGAAACCCATAAAATGATTCAATCTTGCCCCAATTGGGGTTTAATAAACGTGGATACCCTTAGCTCCACCAATGCCAGAGAATTATCCTGCTACATGCCAGATGGGGTTTTTGCAATCTACCCTGTTGAAAAAAATAAAGATTACTTAGACCCAGTTTCACAGGCTTACTACCCAAATCTGAATAACTAATACCTCATTTTAACCTTTACCAACTAGTCCTAATTTATCGGATTCTTACGCATATATACCTCTGCATATCCTAGCTAGGCAGAAAAAGTAAAATTCAACACCCAAAAGCACAACATCATATATATTGACCCGTTACACCATTGAATTTTTAAATCAAAATGTATTTTTTTTCCAAAAAATACACCAAAAAGCAACAATAATTATGGCATTTTTACAAAAAGCAAGCCTTTTCTTATTTTCAATTGCATTATTTATAGGTTCAGTATCGGCACAAGAACAACCACAACAGGACATTAGCGATGCTGACCTGAAGATGTTTGCCGCTGCCTTTCAGGAAGTGCAAGCTGTCAACCAACAGCTACAAAATAAAATGGTAGGCGCTATCAAAGAACAAGGCCTAGACATCCAAAAGTTTAATGAGATTCAACAAGCCTCGCAATCTGAAGGTGAAAACTCTGAAGTTTCTGAAGAGGATATGGCAAAATACCAACAATCTGTCCAAGCGATGCAAGCAGTACAACAAGAGGCACAACAGAAAATGAAAGCATCCATTGAAGCTTCTGGTATGGAGTTAGAAAAGTACCAAAATATTATGCGCGCTGTGCAGGAAGATCCGGCGATGCAAGGTAGATTGTCTGAACTTATTGCAAAATAGAAGTCTGAAACTCTATTTAGAGAACGTAAAATTTTACAATCCTTTAGTTCACTCGTTGGGCTGAAGGATTTTTTAATAAAAAAAAGCCGTCGAGTTTATTACAAACGTCAACGGCTTTTAAAAAAGTGGTACCTCCAGGAATCGAACCAGGGACACCAGGATTTTCAGTCCTGTGCTCTACCAACTGAGCTAAGGTACCTCAACTTTTTAGGCGATGGCAAAGATAGGTTTTTCTTTCAAAGGAAAAAATAAATCTGTAAAAAATAAGTGATCTCCCCATCAATTCCGCATAGTTTATTACCTTTTCATTAACGTTTAAATATGATATTATCGCGAGCCATATATTCAGTCCTCGGTCTCCTTTTAGGGCTCGTTTTATACTTGGTTTTTGTACAAGATATTGCCATATGGCGCTGGGGGATTTTACCCGTATTAGCGCTGGGGTTTTTAACCTATATTTTTTCTTCTGAAATAAACCATTATTGGCTAAATCGTTTTCCAATAGAAATTGATGCTCGTGAACATCAGTTTTTATCCAGGCATTTGCCTTACTATTCCAGCCTACCGCTGTCTGACCAGAAAGAGTTTGGAAAAGCCTGCATTGCCTTTCATCGACATCGCGATTACATCTTACAGGGAATGCCCAATTTCCCGGATGACTTAAAAGTTTTACTAGCAGCACAAGCTGTCCTTTTATCGCATGTCTTTGAGCTCTCGCTCGACGATTGGAATGCTTATGATAAAATGGTCTTATATCCGCACCCCTTTATCAGTCCCGAAATAGACGTAGTACATGCTTCTGAAACCCATTTCTCAGAAGGTGTTTGGTTATTTTCTGTTGATCAACTGATACCGGGGATGACACAGCCGCGCCGCTTTTTTAATACCGGTCTCTACGAGTTTATTCGGACCCTTAAAGCTATTCACCCGGAAAAACTATCGAAACTCTCACAATTTGATGAATCGACACTACAAAATTTAGCAGCGAATTTTTCAAAAATAAAATATGAAAACATTCAATACTGGTTGAACATCAAAGAGCCAGATCAAGAAGCAGTATACCTTACTTTACTTCTTACAAATTATTCCCTTTGGTCTACCTATTCAACAGAGCAAATCAGCTCTTTTCCCTTAGCCAATCTCATTCGCGATAAACTCAACAAACAAGGTTTCTCCCCGCTATCTCAATAATTATCTCGACAAGTATAAAGATCTATTCTTAAAGAGCTCTCTAAAATAGGGGTCCTCCGGACTATCGACGAATCGTATCGCCTCACCTGTGGACTTCATTTCAGGCCCTAGAGCCTTATCCACTTTAGGAAATTTGTCAAAAGAAAAGACAGGAACCTTTATTGCAAACCCATTTAGTTTCTTTTTAATAGTAAAGTCCTTCAGCTTTTTACTGCCTAGCATCACGTGTGTTGCAACATTTAAATAAGGTACACCATAAGCTTTTGCAATAAATGGTGTGGTGCGAGAAGCTCTTGGATTGGCTTCAATAACATATACCTTATCGTCCTTTATTGCAAACTGGATGTTGATAAGACCTTTCACGTCTAATGCTTTAGCAATTTTATGGGTATAGTCCTGCATCAATTGTAAACTCTCTTCTGAAATGCTGTAAGTGGGAAGTACCGCTGAACTATCGCCGGAGTGGATACCTGCAGGCTCTATATGTTCCATAATGCCCATGATATGGACAGACTCACCATCACAAATCGCATCTATTTCGGCTTCCTTAGCCCGATCCAGGAATTGATCAACCAACACTCTGTTATCGGGCATGTGTTTGAAAATACTTAGAACTTGCCGCTCCAATTCATCGTCATTGATCACAATGCGCATGCGCTGACCACCCAATACATATGAGGGACGCACCAATACCGGATAAGTAACTTCGTTAGCAATCCGAAGCGCTTCATCAGCATCAGCTGCCACCCCATATTTAGGATATGGAATATCCAATTCCTTCAATAGATCTGAGAACCGACCTCTATCTTCGGCCAAGTCCATCGATTCACAAGAAGTTCCTATAATGGGTATATCGTGCTCTTTAAACTTTTCAGCCAGTTTGAGAGCTGTTTGCCCGCCTAGTTGAAGAATAACGCCCTCTGGTTTTTCAAGGTGTATGATTTCTTCTATATGCTCCCAAAAAACAGGCTCAAAATATAATTTATCAGCTACATCAAAATCCGTTGAAACGGTTTCAGGGTTGCAGTTGATCATTATAGACTCATACCCTGCTTCTTTAATAGCCAGTAACCCGTGAACACAGCAATAGTCAAACTCTATACCTTGCCCGATTCTGTTAGGCCCTGACCCCAACACAATAATTTTCTTTTTATCGCTTCGCTTACTTTCGTTTTCTTCTTCAAAAGTCGAATAAAAATAAGGCGTGTGAGCTTCAAACTCAGCAGCACAGGTATCGACCATTTTAAAAGTACGACGTATATCCAACGACATGCGCCTCTTAAATACGTCCGATTCGTTTACGCGCATTAACCAGGCCATTTGAGCATCCGAGTATCCCAACTGCTTCATACGTAAAAAGAATGCATGGGGAATATCCTCAGGAAGATTGTACATCATGAGTTTTTTCTCCGTATCGACTAACTCTTTGATTTGCTCAATAAACCAGGGATCTATTCCCGTAAGCTTGCATACACTCTTAACAGGAACCCCTAATCGCAAAGCATCCTTTATTCGATACACCCGATCATCAATAGGCGTTTTTAATCGCTCTAAAATATCTGGCGTCCGAATCCATTCTTTTTTATCTGCACCTAAGCCCATTCGGTTATTCTCCTGCGACTGAGCTGCTTTTTGCAGAGCCTCATTAAAACACCGACCAATAGCCATAACCTCACCTACTGATTTCATCTGAAGACCAAGCGTATGGTCAGCACCCTGAAACTTAGAGAAATTCCAGCGCGGCATTTTAACGATTACATAGTCCAATGAGGGTTCGAAAAGCGCTGAAGTGGTCTGGGTGATTTGATTATTAAGTTCGTCTAAAGTGTAGCCGATGGCTAGCTTTGCAGCAATTTTTGCAATCGGATAGCCTGTGGCCTTACTCGCAAGCGCCGAAGAACGAGATACACGTGGGTTAATTTCTACTGCTATTAAGGTCTCATCTTCTGCATTCATGGCAAATTGCACGTTGCAGCCACCACTAAAGTTACCCATAGAACGCATCATTTGCATAGCAGCATTTCTCATGTGCTGAAAAGCGGTATCCGAAAGCGTCATCGCTGGAGCCACTGTTATGCTATCTCCGGTATGAACACCCATAGGATCCATATTCTCTACCGTACAAATAATAACTACATTGTCGTTTTTGTCTCTTAGCAATTCAAGTTCGAACTCTTTCCATCCCAAAAGCGCCTTTTCAACTAACACTTCATGGACCGGTGAACGGTCCAGTCCTCTGCGCAGGGCCTCATCAAATTGTTCTTCCTTAAAAACAAAACTTCCTCCACTTCCACCTAAGGTATAAGAGGGGCGTATTACCAAAGGAAATCCTAATTTTTGGGCGGCTTCCTTCCCCTCCAAAAAAGAGTTTGCAATATATGAGGGCGCTACATTCTGCCCTATGTCTACCATATGTTGCCGAAAGGCTTCTCTATTTTCAGCTAATTCTATAGCATCAATATCAACCCCAATCATGCGAACGTCGTATTTTTTCCATAAACCTATTTTATCTGCCTCTATGGCTAGGTTTAGGGCCGTTTGCCCTCCCATGGTTGGTAATACAGCATCGATCTCACGCTCCTCTAGGATTTGCGCAAGACTGTCAGTCGTTAAAGGAAGAAGATATATATGGTCAGCAGTAACCTCATCTGTCATGATGGTCGCGGGATTGGAGTTTATTAGTGAAACTTCAATTCCCTCCTCTCGTAAAGATCGAGAAGCCTGGGAGCCGGAATAATCAAATTCGCAGGCTTGCCCAATTACAATGGGACCACTACCAATAATAAGAACGGAACGTATGGAAGTATCTAACGGCATAAGAGTTGGTTTTAGCCGCGATCAAAGGTAGTTAATTTTATGGAGTTCACAGGATTTGTGAACTAAAAGATGTAAGGAAAATTACTTATTTAGATATTGTGATATCTCCAGTCTCTTTTATGCCTTGGGGTGTCTCGCATAAGAAGTAGTCCATCCTAATAATGTAGGCAAATACTGCTGGATCCATGCCCGGTCCTTTAAAGCGACCATCCCAACCAAACTCATGATCCCTCGAATCAAAAACCATGTTTCCCCAGCGATCGAAAACTTTCATCTCAAAATCGAGAATATCCATTTCCTGCGCCTTTTCAAGGCGAAATACATCATTAATCCCGTCCCTGTTAGGTGTAAAAACATTGGGAATATGATACGGACGATCGTCAGCATTGAATGGAGAAAAATCCAGAGTGAATGATTCCTCAATAAAATCGCAATCAGTCGTAATTTGTGCGGTATATGTCCCTACCTCAGTAAAAACGCGCTGTGCACTATTATTGCCATCACTCCATTGAATTTCTGCTTCTGCCTCCGCATAGGACGATAAATCTACTTCATACTCACTATCCCGACACAATAAAATACTATCGGGAAAATCCAAAGGGGGAAGATTCGGAATGATAAATACAAACTTCTCAGTTCTATACACGCAACTACTATCTGATACAACCTCAACTTCATATGTGCCCGTTTCAGTTACCTCTATAGTTCTGGTAGTTTGCCCGGAAGACCAATTGATCGACTCAATGTTCGCTGGACTATTATTTTGAATCTCTAATAAAACAGTTTCTCCTTCACAGGCCTCATCATCCCCAAGTATTTCGACTGTCGGTATAGCCGCAAACCCGATCGCAGCTGAATCTACAAAATCGCACTCACCAATGGAGTAACTTGCTACATATAGATTATTCTCTGTAATATTAATTTCTGTCGCCGTTTCACCTGTTGGCTCCCAAAGTACGTTCACGGCGCGATCATCTAACATCAAGTCTGTCTCGTTTACGCCACATAAGATCTCATCTTCCAGTCTAACCTCGGGGTTGATCAAGGTTAAATTGAAGGAGTCAATAAAAACGCAATTACTCTCTGTCGCTGTAACAGCGTAAGTTCCGCTTGAAAAAGCTCTAAATGTTCGAGATTGTGCGCCTGTATTCCATAGGTATTCAGGGTCTTTACCTTCCCTCGAAGAAGTCAGGTCTACGAATGGTTCGCCACAAACTAATAAAGTATCTATATTTGGTGGCTCTGCCAGAATCGTTTCAATTGTCAAATTTACGGTATCAGGTTCTAGACAACTACTATTTGAACTAGCAATAAATAATACATCGTACGTGCCTATAGAATCATAGGTGTTGATGGGAGCAAACTGGTCTGAAGTATCGCCATCCCCAAAGTCCCAAAAATATTCATCCGCACCAATACTGTTGTTTATAAATTGGGCCTCATAAGGGGCACATCCAAAGGTGTCTAATTCCAAGTCAATACTGGCCTCTAACCTGGATAGTTGAAAGTCAAATTTAATAACCGCTAAATTACATCTCGAACTCGTTCCATTCCTTCTAGACCAAGCTCTTGGCGTGGTTGGGAAATCATCAAAGCCCCCGCATCCTGCACATACTGCTTGATAAATGATACCTTTATCATCAAATCGACTCGTACCTCCATCAACGTGGTCATTTGCATTGGATACATTGTCTAAGCGGCCAAAGTAACTTCCATAAATTAATTCCGTTAATCCCTGCTCCATCACCATAAAATAAAAATCACTGCCATCTGTGGTTTGTTGAAAAGCGTCAGGGGTGATGGGCAACCCATCCGTAGTGGAATTATTCAGTCGACCTCCTAAATTGTTTGTGATGCCGCCCCAGCCAGAATAGAAAATTCGCTTACAAGTATCAATCATAAATGCTGAAGGTGAGATATCAACCTCACCACTTCCAGTACCAAAATTCGTAGAAACTAAAACAGTTGAAAGATCCTGTGATAATCGTTGAATAAACTGCCCACTGTTAGGATTGCTATATACATTTTGCGAAACGGGAAAGCCTACATCAGACTGTCCCGTGATGTATATTTCATCATCATAGCTTAAAGCACACAAATAAACCTGATCGTAGCCAGTTGTGCCAATATAGCTAGAACTCAACAATGCACTTGCATCTGGATTGAAAAGTGCGATGTAACCATCAATGTTATCTTGATAGCGAGTCTGTATAGCTCCTCCTATTACTGGATAATCGACGCTTGTCGTTCCGCCAACGACGTAAATCCCACCATCAGAGCGCCGTTTTAAAGAATAACCTGCTTCTGAGCGGCCACCGCCCAAATAGGTGCCAAATCTTAAAGCATTACATCCTGGAGTTAATGAAAATAAAACCGCATCCTGTCCACCGTTATTATTACTTTGATAGGCTGTAGCTGAAATGGGAAAATCGGTAGATAAGGTCGAAGAACTAACGTAAATATTGTTTTGCCTGTCAACAATAACCTCTCCACGCAATTGATCCCCATAGTTTACCGCCAGTTCGCCGAGAGTACCAATATTTACCCCGTCATTTGCCGACCCGCCAATATAAGTAGACCCACTTAGATTGCTGCCATCATTCGATAATACAGCAACAAAAATATCTGACCCATTTTCATAAAGTATGCCATTGATCTCAAAAGTACCTGCCATTGGGTTTCCACCTCCAAATCGGCGTTGGAAGGCATTGGGTAATACCGGGAAATTTGTAGATGAAGTAGTACCCAGAATTACTAACTCTCCATTATTATTCTCAATAATACTATGTGGAACATCACTACCATTTCCGCCTATGTAAGTGGAAAACAAAAGCTGAGTACCGTCTGAAGAAAACTTGCTTATTGCTACATCTGTTTCGCCCTCTAAATTACCAAGATTATAAGCTGTTTGGAAAGCTCCTAGTGTCGTAGGGTAGCCCGGCTCAAAAGAAACTCCGGCACCATACGCCTCTTCATTATCTGCAGGTGCAGCTGACATTCCCCAATTGTCTCCTGTAGAACCCGAATAAGTAGAAAAAACCAGTTCAGGATCAATAGTAAGCGGGTATTTCTCGTTATAAGACCCTAAATCAAAACGAACAGTCTGCCCCTCAATTTTAAAATTGCACGAGATATACTTTCGGTTTCCGCGAATCATCTGAAAGGCTATTGGCTGTTTTTCAACAAGCGTATCTACGGAAGTTACAATGTGTAATTCGCCGTTTTTGATAAACAAGGTATCAACTCCATCATACCGAAGGGCTATTTGTCGTGTATCAGCACCTGGGCCGGCGACAAAATCGTACTTTAAGGTTTGACCGGTCTGAAAGATTTCATAGTCAATTCCAGAGTATACGCCTCGCAGACTTACTTTCCGATAATTCCTGACATGAGACGCCCACTTGGAGGACTCCATTCCACGCAAGTAGTTTTTGTAATTTTCACTCGTATCTATACTTACCACACTCTCCGGCTCTTGCCCTCCTTCAAATATAATTTGAAAGGCATGATTGCGAATAATGTGCTTGCTTTCCTCTTCTGAACACGATCCGTGAGGCTTGCATTTGTGAGCATTGCGCATATCCTCCTCATTCTTAAAATGCCACGTCAACCCACCCTTCCCCAAATAGAGCGTTTTTGAGCCCATTTGGGCACGATGATAGATAAAAGGTTTAAACTGACCTTTGTTCTCCTCAAAGACATAAGATTGCCCCGCTTCAGTAGGCACATTGCGTGCAACCAAAGGAGTATTTATCCCTAAAAAATTAAAGGATAAACCTACTAGTAAGAAAAAAATAAGTTGACAAAAAAGTCTATACATCAATGAATTATCGGTGAGTCAAAATTATCAAATATTACACTAGTATAATGCAATTTTGGCGCATTAAGTTTCTAGTAAAACGCCTATTTACCCCATATTGGTATTTTATGATCGTGCCTTTACCAAAAAGCAGGTAAGACAGGGGTACATATCTCAAATAAAACCTTAGCTTTCCCCTATTAAATATAATGACATTTTCTTTTTTTGGCCGCATCCCTCGAGGGCCTTGCAGGCACCTCGGGGTCGGGCCATCCGGGGCTGTCGGTCTCGCTCGATATACTTACAATTGTACAACAATCCTTCTAAAAAAATATGTAGACCTTCCGTTATTCAGTTTTAAGAGAAGAGCGAGACATCCGCCTACCGGCGTATCCCCTACTACCCCTTGCGGAGGGCCGCCAAAGCCGGCCATGTTCCGCTGCCAGGCACACCCACCTAGCCTACATTTCTTAGCAGATATTAAATATTTCTCCTCACAATAGGAACGCCTGAATACGTGAGATACACTCAATAACGATTGTTTTTTAATTGATACTTATGACTTATGAAAGAGGATTTTTTACACTACTTATGGAAAGTGGGCAAATTTGATATGAGACGACTGATCACAACAGGGGGCGAAAAGCTCCATATCGTCCGGCCAGGTATACACAATGAAAATGCAGGTCCTGACTTCCTTAATGCCAAAATTAAAATTGATGGCGTAGTCTGGGAGGGCCACGTGGAAATACATTTAATGGCCTCCGATTGGATAGCACATAAACATCAAAACGACGAGGCCTACAATACAGTAGTCCTGCACGTCGTCATTGAATCCGACCGCCCTGTTTATATGAAGAATGGACAACCCATGCCCACCCTCGAACTGAAAGATAGAATTCCGGCCGGAGTTCTAGGCCGCTACAAGCAGCTTTCCCACACTTTGAGCGAAATACCGTGCGAAACTTTTTTAGACCGATTGAAAACTATCCAGGTAGAACAATGGCTTGAACGACTTGCCGTACAGCGCCTCGAACGTAAATCTATTGAGGTGCAACGTTTGTTCGACCAATGCAATCGAGATGGAGAACAAACTCTTTTCTTCCTATGGTGCAAATATATGGGTGGAAAAGTAAATACCGAAGCCTATGAAGAGCTGGCTCGTCGAGTCAATGTGCGATTCCTTTGGAAAAAAAGAGCCTTCTTACAGCAAATTGAATCATACCTTTTGGGACTTGCCGGGCTAATTCCATCCCAGGCAAAAGAAGTATATCCAGATCTTTTGAGGCGAGAGTTCCTATTCCTGGCAAAGACCTATAATTTGCGACCGATGAATGGAGTCGAATGGCGCTTTTTTCGCATGCGCCCGTCCAATTTTCCCACGGTTCGCCTGGCTCAATTATCTATGATTTATCACCGCTTAGGTCGATGGCTACCATGGGTTTTAGAAGCAGATATTAATAAACTTCGCGAAGCTCTATGTGTTGAGCCATCTGCCTATTGGTCTGAGCACTATGTGTTTGATAAGAAAAGCAAAAATGCCCTAACCACTGTTGGTGAAGATCAATTTCAGAAATTATTAATCAATGTGGTCATACCCTTTCGGATAGCCTGGTCAAAATTACAGCCCGGAGCTGCCAGCGCTGCGAATGCGCTTGAATTACTAAACCAATTGCCTCCTGAAAATAATAAAGTCATACGCTTATGGCGGAAAAAAGGAATTTCGGCGCAAAACGCGCTCCAATCTCAGGCCTTGATTGAGTTGAAAAATAACGGATGTGATAAGCGCAAGTGTATGAATTGTGCATTTGGAAACTATTTTTTGAGTACACATCAAGAATTGGATGTGGTTAAAGAGGCTTTCGTGACCTTACAACCTATCCGATAAGCCGTAAAGTATTCCTTTTTGGAGCAGATAAGATACTTGCATAAGCAAGGCAACTTAAGGCATAAGTTGAAAGCCAAAAATTTATTGACCAACCACAACTGTGCCTTAAGTCACTTCACCATCCATAGATTTCTACTACCTTTGGTATATGGTTAGAAACGTACTTATCCGTATTCTTTTAATTCCCTTTTCCATTCTGTACGGTCTGGGTGTATCTATTAATAATCTTCTCTACAGATGGGAAGTACTAAAGCCCTTTAGGTTCTCTCTCCCTATTATTTCCGTTGGAAATCTTACCGTGGGAGGATCTGGGAAAACACCCCATACTGAATATCTTATTCGATTACTATCACCACATATTTCCATTGCTACCATGAGCAGAGGTTATGGTCGTAAAACTAAAGGCTTCTTGATTGCTCACGATAATATTTCCGCTTATGAAATTGGAGACGAACCTTTGCAATACGCCAGGAAGTTTGAAGATATTGTCGTTAGCGTGGCCGAAAACAGAGGAATGGGAATTCCTAAATTAATATCTCAGCATCCAGAGGTGGAGACCGTACTTCTAGATGATGCTTTTCAACACCGCTCCATTGAACCCGGGTTAAATATTCTTTTGACTGAATATTCTAAACCGTACTATGATGATTTTCTCATGCCCACAGGTCGTCTTCGAGAATGGGCTAGCGGAGCTAAACGCGCAGATGCAGTGGTTGTATCAAAATGTCCTCAAGAGGTCTCTTTGGACGATATGCAAAAGATGGAGAAAAAACTAAAACTCCAACCTAATCAGGAGCTCTTTTTTTCCCACTATAAATATCTTCATCCGTATAATGTATTTAACCCCTCTCAGAGAGTTGACCTATCAAATTTTGACTCTGTTTTCCTCGTTTCAGCCATTGCAAACACGGATTATCTGCTCGAATATTTAGAAAATCAAGATTTGAATGTCTATGACTTATCTTTTGCAGATCATCACCGATTTTCAAATTATGAAATATCTAATATCATCCATCGTTTTGAACAGCAACCGGGTGAGCAGAAGATATTGTTAACCACGGAAAAAGACGCGATGCGACTTGAGCTTCACAAGGGATATTTTTTAGAAAAAGATACACAAGTATTCGCCCTTCCAATAGAAGTTCGTTTTCATCCCTACCGGCGTTCTTTTGACGAATATGTGAAAGACTACTTATTGAATGTCAAAGTCTAAAAGAGAGTTACGCAGGAAAAAGAGAACACACACTAATAAAATGACTTGTAGTCCCTACTAACACAAAGATATGCCAAATCGGATGGTGATAACGCCAAGATTTATTCACGTAGAAAATTGTACCTAGTGTATAACTTATCCCACCGGCAAGCAAGAACGAAAGAGTGAAAAGAGTTCCCAACTCGATTAGCTGACGAATATCGAATATGATCAGCCAACCCATAAGAATGTAAAAAATAAGCGACACCCAAGGGTATCGTTCACCGAAGATTAGTTTAAAAGAAGTACCTAGAAGCGCTAAAAACCAAACTGTTGCCAATATAATGCGAGCTGAAGGGCCCTCGAGAAGTAATAAGGTGAATGGTGTATATGTGCCCGCTATTAGAAAGTATATGGCAATGTGATCAAACATTTTTAAACGGAAGGCATCCTCGCCAGTTTTCCAACTGTACAAATGGTATGCGGTAGAGGCTAAATACAAGACACACATGCTCAAAATAAATACGACAGCAGACATCATACCCCAATCCAAATGCCTAGTTAAAGCCAAGCGAAAGAGATATATACCTCCTACGATACTCATAAGAAACCCCAAACCGTGAGTTAACACATTTAAGAACTCTTCGTCCTTCAGTAATGTTAGCTTGTTATCTTTATCCACAACGCTATTTTTTAGCATGAAAACCTTTAGGTAAATAACACGAAAGTTAGTCACTATGTTTCCTATCAAAAATATAAAAGAAACTCCTGGCTTCTAAAAAGTATGCTTTTCTCAATTTAACAAATCTTTGTACTTTAGCTACTCTAGACTATTTCGCAGCCTAATTTTTTGTGTAAAAAAGTAAATTATGACACAAACCTCTGTCAATTCTCCAGCTGAAAGTGAACATAATTTAGTATTTTGGTTCCACGTCCTGATCACAGCCCTTGCCTGGTTAGGTCCTTTTCTTTTCAGTTGGTGGTTAATGGCCACGGCTTACGGCATTGTCACCCTTCAGTTCATTATTTTTAAACGCTGTTTGCTCAACTCAAAACATGCACTGAACGATCAAGAAGATGTTACCTTTTACACATATATTTTCGAACGTATGGGCGTATCTGTAAATAGAAAACGACTTAAACTTTGGGTTCGCAACCTTATTTATCCCATTCTTGGAGTATTTAGCTATATATGGCAAGAAATTTGGAATTTCGAACCCCTACTGTTTTTCTAAAATCGGAGTTCCCCGCCGTATTTTCTCAACCACCGTTCCTTTTCTTTATATTTTGGATCTATACTTTCTACAAGTTTCCAAAAAGAGGCAGAGTGATTCATTTCTTTTAAATGGCATAGCTCGTGAATGATAATATAGTTGAGCACGTTTTCTGGAGCGAGCAAACACCGCGTAGATATAGAAATATTTCCGCCCGTACTACATGAGCCCCATCTTGTGCTATTGTGCCGTAAACTCACCTTTCCAACCGATTCTTTAAGGTGTTCCCGATTTATAGCTTTTACTCTTTGATCGATCTGAGGTAAGTACCATTGCCGCATGGCGTTAGCCACAAGTTTACCAATTGAAGGGTCTGAAGTGCTGTGATCAACCGAAAGCTTAATTTGTAATTGACCCTGATTAAGTTTAGCATAAATTCGATTGTGATGTTTATGGCGCACAATAGATACCGAAAAATCTTGATCAAAGGTGGATAAGGTATTTCTTGCTCCATAATCCACAGGTATATATTTGTAAAAAGCAGATGGCTTACTGTCATACAATTGATGCAAATAATCCTTTACCCAATTCAAGATTTGATCGCGATCGCTAAACCGTCCAAAATTGGGAATCCGCACCAATACTTCTTTACTGCCTAGAGAAACCCTGGCATTTCTTCTGAATTCAGAAATGATTTTGATCGGAAAATACCGTCCCTGGATTTCAATTTGCCCAGTACTTTCCTTTTTCATACAAATTCTGAAGTAAAATGAAACTCAATTTCTGGAAACTGCTCTTGAGCCATTTGTAGCATCCACGCTGATTCCGCTAAAAAGACGAGTTTACCATCTTTATCTAAGGCCATGTCCTTTTTACGACGCCTGCGGAAAGCCTCGAGCTTTTTAGGATCCTCAGCGGACACCCAACAAGCTTTGTGAAGTCGCACGGGTTCATAATCGCATTTAGCACCATATTCATTTTCCAGGCGGTACTTTATAACCTCAAATTGTAACGCCCCTACTGTACCTATGATTTTTCGATTGTTGTCTTCTTTAGTAAATAGCTGCGCCACACCCTCATCCATAAGTTGAACAAGACCTTTATCCAACTGCTTATATTTCATTGGATCTTTATTAATCACATAACGGAATTGTTCCGGTGAAAAAGCGGGTATCCCTTTAAAATGCAATTCTTCTCCCTCTGTTAAGGTGTCTCCAATTTTGAAATTACCCGAATCATACAAGCCTACGATATCACCTGGGTAGGCCATGTCAACAATATCTTTTTTCTCGGCCATAAAAGCAGTAGGGTTAGGAAATTTCATGGTGCGTTCAGCCCGGACGTGCAAATAATTTGTATTTCGCTCAAAATTCCCGCTTACTATACGACAAAAAGCAATGCGGTCCCTATGACGGGGATCCATATTCGCATGGATCTTAAAAACAAAACCAGAAAATGCGTCTTCATTAGGCTGCACTACACGTTCCTCCGCAGTTCTTGGCCGCGGTGCCGGCGCAACTTCTACAAAACAATCGAGAAGCTCTTTTACTCCAAAATTATTAATGGCACTCCCGAAAAAAACTGGAGAAATTTCTCCTTTCAAATAGGCATCCTGGTCAAAATCGGGATAAACGGTTTCAATCATTTCCACCTCCTCTCTCAACTCTGCTGCAGCGGATTCGCCAATATGATCTACCAGTTTTGGGTCGTGAATATCTTGAAACTCCAACTTCTCTTCTTCGACCTTACCTCCATGCGGCTGGAATAAACACAGGTTTTTTTCATACATGTTGTACACACCCTGGAAACGCTGACCCATTCCGATCGGCCAACTTAATGGACAGACCTTCAATTTTAGCTTGGCTTCAATCTCATCGAGCAGATCCATCCCATCTTTCCCCTCCCGGTCCAACTTATTGATAAATACAATCATGGGCGTTTGCCGCATTCTACACACTTCGACCAGCTTTTCCGTTTGTTGCTCCACCCCTTTGGCTACATCAATAACTACAATGGCACTATCCACAGCTGTTAAGGTCCGATACGTGTCTTCGGCAAAATCCTGGTGACCCGGAGTATCTAAAATATTAATGCGCATCTCGCGATAAGGAAAAGCCATAACTGAGGTCGCTACCGATATCCCCCGCTGCTTTTCGATCTCCATAAAGTCGGAGGTCGCATGCTTTTTGATTTTATTCGATTTTACGGCTCCAGCCACCTGTATCGCTCCCCCAAACAAAAGAAGTTTCTCCGTAAGTGTCGTTTTACCGGCATCGGGGTGACTAATGATGGCGAAGGTGCGCCGGGGCTCTCGAGGTGCTTTATATGCCATGTTTCAGACGAAAATTTTGGCAAAGGTAAAAATATGTTTGGCACTTCAATAATCCGATCTTATAACCTATTTCGTTTGACGAAAGCTTATGTAATATTAGTCAATATCTTATGATTTTTTAGAACCATATTTCGACTTCATATCCCGGCCGAATTTCCTTACTTTCTCGCCGAACTCATTAACTTCCTCTTCTACATTATGAGCAATGCTTTCCACATTGATAGGTGCACCTCTCATAGCTAATCGATCCGAAGCCGTTTTGGCCTTCGGAACGATAATCCACATGATGATATAAACCAATAATCCAACTCCCGTGGTGAAAAAGAGCAGTACAAAAATGATACGCATCCAGACAGGATCTTGAATACCCAAGTATGCTGCTAACCCAGAGGCAACACCTCCAATAACTTTGTCAGATGGATCTCGGAACAACCGTTTCGTCGTACGATGTGGTTGAGATCCTCTTGATTCCCTTCGATAAGAATCATCTTTTGATTCACCTTCAAAGTCGGATTTAGTGTTCGCTCGGTCTCCACCGAAGTCTTCCGGTACACCCATAATCTCGATAACCTGCTGCACTTCTTTTACACTCACAATATGTTGACCTTTCATCTCTTTGAGAAAAAGTTCAGCTATTCGAGTCTCGATATCGTGAACTATTTCCTCTCGTCCTTCAGACTGTGCAAAATAATTATCAATACGCGCAAGATATTGATCGAGAACCTCGAAAGCGTCCTCGTCAATAGTGATGGGGTGACCACCTAGATTTATGTTAATTGTCTTTTTCATAGATTGGTATTGTTTGTTCTACAGATTGTTTCAAATTTTCCCAGGCTCCAGTTAATTCGCGCACAAATTTTTCCCCTTCTGGGGTCAAGTGATAATACTTTCTGGGCGGACCGGATTGTGATTCTTGCCATTCGTAACTTAGAAAACCCGCGTTCTTTAATCGTGAAAGTAGCGGATATAAGGTTCCTTCTACAACAATAAGATGTGCCTCCTTTAATTCATCAAGAATATCTGAAGGATAGGCCTCTTTCTTAGAAATGATGGACATGACACACAGCTCCAATAGTCCCTTTCGCATTTGTGCTTTTGTGTTTTCTATCTTCATACCCCAAATATATAACAAAACACATTGCCTTGCAATACATAGTACATAGTTTTTGCAAGGTACTATATGTAACTCCTTGTATTCCCGATAAACAGCTCCAATCTTTCGACAAAAAAAATCCTCTGGCTAAAACTTTTTTGAAATATTCGCAAAGTTAGTTTCTCCATTAAAGGTGTTCGATAAGCTACAAATGTCCTGAAGAAAGCCTCAAATCTACGGTTTAACTCTTGTCAGAAGCTTTGGAAGCTTTGGATAAAGGCCTTTTTGTCTGTTTAGTCTTCTGTTCATGAGATTTAAGATTAAATCAACTGCAATTATGTTAGGAGCAATCATTGAAAATTAAAATCCTAAATCTAATAGTTGAAAAAGTTGCCTACACTTTATAAAGGACTAGCCATTAAAAGGGGGAAAGGATGCGCCACAATTTTCTCAAATGTGCTGTAAACGACCCGAATTTTTTTTAAAGCTGATTTTCCATATCGACATGCGGAATGCCATCCCAATCGTAAGGCTTATCGGAGATGAGTTGAAAGCCCAGCTCTTCATACCAGGCCTGTAAATGCGCCTGTGCTTGTACACGTACAATGGCCTTAGGTTCCTGCTTTTCAATCCAACGCAAACAAGCTTCCATTAAGTTTGTACCCCAACCATGACGGCGGTGAGAAGCCCGTAACACTACTCTACCCACATGATACACTTTATCTTCACTATCGTGAAAGAGTATGCGGGCATATCCATGCAGCTGCCCACCGGCATAAGCTAACATATGTTGAGCTCCTAGATCACGCCCATCGATTTCGGAGTAGGCGCAATCCTGTTCTACAACAAATACATCCACTCGCAGCCTGACAATATCGTGCCACTCGTGCAGTGTTAAGGCAGTGAAAGGTAAACAGCGGGTGGCAAGTGCGGTCATCATATAAATTACTTAACGAACAAGGTAAATAGTTCCTTTCCAGACATCTGTACGACCTGCATCATCAAAAACGGTGATGCGTAGAAGATAAAAACCCTCTGGTGCTATCAGGCCGTCTCGCTGGCTTCCATCCCATAACAATTGGGCCCTTCGACTTAGGCCATAATTATTATAGACCCGCTTGATTAATTGACCGTCCGGTCTAAAAACTGAAAATTGGATCCGGGGCAGAATTCGATCGGAATCGCTGTGGTTGTACTCCACTCTGGCAAAATCCTCCTGGCCATCGCTATTCGGAGAAAAGGTAGGTGAAATTAGCTGAAAGCCATCAGAGTAACCTTCAGGCAATGATAATTGCTGTGAATTAGAGCCCGTGGGTGTGCCATATCCTTCGCTTTCTGCAGCACTTTGCCAATTGCTTGCGTCACAAGCTGATAAATCCCATCGCGTACGCTCTAAAGACACGCCGCGCTCAGATCTCAGAAAACCTGAGTGCCAATCGCTATTGTAGCAGTTAGAATCTAATATAGTAGCTTCAGCGCCAAAAACATGAGAAAGTCTTAATCGGCCGGTATCTCGATCCAATGAAGGAAAGTCGACTTCTAAGGTCTGCTTGGGAAACGGTGCTGAATACATCTCGTTGACTTCATTGGCATTATCTGTGAAAACAAAGTATTCCCCCGGGAGAATTTGATTGGGAAGTCCTACAGTCAAGCGGTCTTGCCCGGTTTCTTTGAAAACATCCAATACAATATATGTAAAATCAAATATGCTATCTGAAGCATTATAAACCTCAACCCATTGGCTTTCGCCCACATTGGGATTAAACATGACCTCACTGATCAACAGATCCCCGGCAGCTGGCGTCGCGGGTAAGCCCCACTGAATAAATCGGCTTGCGCCCAGAGGCTCTTGAAGACAATTCAAAAAACTGGATTCTATTTCAAGACTATATAGTTGGCCTGCTTTTATTGATTCATCTAATTCCAACTGCAAATTACGCGGGTTTTCCATATCTACCCATAAGTTTTCAACGGCTCCCTCCCCGGATTCTACACTCACCATCTCAGGTTGTAAGACGTCGCTCGGAAGCCATTGGTTAAATTGGATTTCTACAATGGCATTATCGTTCACCTCCGCCAAAATAGGCGTCAAAGAGTCTGTCACAAGAGCAGGTAGGCTATTCATCTGACCCGGCGTACCCCCTAAAGGTCCAGTGGAAGCGGCAAATGCAATCTCTCCAGAGCACGCTAAATTAGGATCAACGAGTTCCAGACTCCAGCCTCTATCCTTATTAGAGTCTTTGTACCAATTATCTGTATAGTCTACACCGTGGATGAATCGATTCTCACTGTCCCGCAGTCGAATATTATCCCCACTATTACGCAAGGTAGGAAGTCCATTTACCTCCAACACTTCGCCATAGGCCTCAAAAAGTGAGCGATCGCCACTGCTACATAATATTACGTATCCTCCAGGTGAGAGTGTAAAATTAGGCAAAGGTCCTGCACTCGACTCATCCAATAAAAATAATTCCCCCAGTTCTAAATAGTCATCCGTGCGATTAAATAATTCAATATATTCTTTTTCGGGAAGTGCCGTTTCACCTCCGGGAGCTATCATTAACTCGTTAATTATAACTTCAAAAGGCTCAGGCGGCCGCGTATCAATATAGGTGATGGGAATTTCCTCCACGGGAGTCATATTTCCCGACTGATCGGTAATCCCCTCCAAACGCAAGTTATATTCAGTCAAAGGTGTCAGCTCAGGACTCAGCAGAAGCTGCAGGGTATCGACTCCCTTTAATATAGGGTCAATTTGGAAGTTGCCGGGCTCCAAACTCGCCTGCAATTGACTAATATCTATGGGCTCACTATACGCAATATTTATAGCATTAGCTTGGGGTAAAACATCCCTGCGTACTGGAGGACTTAGGTCGGGTCGGGAGCGATCAATAATAACGTCATCAAAGAAAAACCGGTCGGATCGAGTAGAGGTGAAGTGACACAACACGCCCGAAACGAGCTGCGCACCACCAGCATAAGTATCATCAATCACTATCAGCGAGTCACTAAACATAGTTTCTCCGTCATAGGCCGCATAAACAGTAAACGTGTCCACTACCCGCTGAACTTGAATTCGGATCTGAACAGGATCGCTGGCAACTGCTCCTTCGCGCATACGACCCAGAACCAACAAACTCCCATTATCATAGCGGACCAGCTCGACGGCATCCGAATCCCCGCTCTCGCCCCACCTCAAGCCGTAACCAGACCACTCATTTAGGTTTGGAGTAGAACTCTGCAATAACCACTCTAAGGCATTGCTGTTAGATGGGGCGAAAGTCATCCGAGTTTGAATTTCCCATAGTGCATCGCGGGCGATCGGATTTTGTACATATAAAAAAGACGGACCGTCAGACTGAGCATTAAGCTGTAGCTCCTCCTGAGGCGAGATCATAAAATCCTCTACATCTCCCGACCAGGCCAATAAATCACCACCAGAGAAATCATCTGAGAATTGACCAACCGCGGAAGAGAAGGGTAGGGAAATCACCAATACTAGTAAGACACATTTAATATATTTCTCTAATTCCTTCATAACTATTTTATCCGTTCCCCGGTATAGCAATAATACTAAATTATACTCTAGTTATCGCAGCCCAACCCATAGCGTTTGACCGAAAAAGTTATAATCCGACCTACCTAAGTAAAAATATGCCTGTATTTTGATTGTTCTCAGAAGGTCGTATCTTTGGAAATCCTGTTAAAACGTATAAGAATAGACATTCAGGCTCATATAGGCAAAAGAGCCTTTTACCGGACAGAACTTGAAAAACGAAAGAAGATGAAACGAAGACTCGTATTGTGGGGAGAAAATGCAGCAGAAGAGAAGCATTTGTACGCCCTTGATTTGCAAGAAGAAAATAGTAAGGTTGACATTTATGCATTCCCCCTCGAACAAGTAACAGAAACCTTTTCCCAGGAAATGATGAGCAAATGGCGAAATGGGGAAGAACTTACTTTTCCAGAAAAACATGAAACATACGAGCGCCCCCTCAATTTGTCTGAGTCTCTCCTCCCCGAAGATGTGAAAGTGAAACGTACTGACCTTATCAATCGGGCACAAACAGAATGGAACTTCGTGGTCATGTCGGGTAAGCTACATGAAGCCTATAGTTCAGAGTTGGAGGATTTGAAAATGCGCATTGACCGACTCGATAGCTATGATAGCGGAATGTGGGAGGAATTGAAAACATTTTGGAATAAAGTCCAAACTCAGATTCGCGATAAAAACTTATTTGGTGACCAGGCTACTCAGCTGAGAAAAGGCACAGACGATGCTTTCGATAAAATGAAAGCGCTGCGTAAGAAAATGAACGAAGCATTCAGCGAGGAATCCGATGAGCGCAAAGAAAAGTTCATGTCAAAGTTGAAAGATATAGAACAAAAGGTAGAGAAAAACCTCGGTTTAAAGCCTCTATTCGAGGAGCTCAAATCTATTCAACGCGACTTTAACAATACCAAATTTATTCAACGGCACCGGCAAGATATTTGGAATAAACTCGACGGCTTGTTTAAGGTTGTTAAAGAAAAGCGTTTTGGTGATAAGGCCAAAGATGATCGCAGCCCAAAAGGAAGATTAGAACGTCGTTATAATGGTCTTCAACGTGCGATCCAGAAAATGAAAAGTTCTGTAGGCCGAGATGAAGGCGACTTGAGGTTTGAAAAGAAGCGCATCGAAAAAACGCATGGACAGCTCGAACTTCAAATGCGCCAGGCAAAACTCAAAATGATTGAAGAGCGGCTCAAGTCGAAGCAAGTGAAGTTGGACGATATGCTCAAGACTCAAAAGGAGCTTGAAAATAAAATTGAACGCGAAATAGAGAAAGAGCGACAAGCTGAAATAGCTAAAGAAAAGCAGCAAGCCGCGGAGGAAGCGAAGAAGAAAATTCAAGCAAAAATGGAGGCGGAGCGCAGTCAGCGAAGCCAGGAGGAAGAGGCGAAAATTCAAGCTGCGGCTGAACGCATCCAATCCGATAAAAAACCATCGAAATCAAAGGATTCTTCTGCAACTGAAAAACCGGCCTCTGCATCTACTGCCGGAAAAGAAGAGCAGACTTCTAAGCCGTCTGACTCAACCGTCGAAGCAGCAGCTACCGTTGCTGCTATTTTAGAGGAAGAATAGGAAACGGAGCCTGTGGAAACATTTATTTACGTTCTTGACCTTGCGGGCACGTTCGTGTTTGCCATCAGTGGTGTTCTCGTAGCCCGAAATCATAACATTGATATGTTTGGAGCGGCCATTCTGGGTTTTGTCACCGCCATTGGTGGAGGTACATTACGAGATATTTTAATTGGCAGTACGCCGGTGGGGTGGATGCTAAACTTGCATTATCTCATCTCCATTGCAGTGGGCATTTCTGCAGCTATTTTTTTGAAGCGCTACATTGCACGCCTCACGAAAACTATGTTTTTATTTGATGCGATTGGTATAGGTCTCTTTACTGTATTGGGAATCGAAAAAACCCTGGAATGTGGGCTTTCTCCATTTATTGCCGTTATGATGGGGACGGTCAGTGCAGTATTTGGTGGCGTCTTACGCGACGTACTCGTGGACCGCATTCCTCTGATCTTCCGCTCAGAAATTTATGCCACTGCCTGCTTCCTGGGCGCTACCCTTTATTTTATTCTTGGACTTTTCCAATTACCCTCGTACATTATCGTATCTGCATGCATTTTATTTATCATTTTCATGCGTATTTTAGCTGTTCGCTACAATTTAACATTGCCCGTCTTGTACGAAGATTGATTCATTTGATATTCTATTTTTTGTTGTATCCTTCCTACGCCCTCGGTTAAAAAAAGCGCCCGGAGGGCGCAAGCGCCAGGGATGGTAGAGGCCATTCGCCCAAAGGCGATGGGTCCGAGCACTTGCGAGGACGAAACCCTCGCACAGCCCGATCACGCGGAACGCGTGAGGCGCCCAGATAAAAAATAAAATGATAAAGACTCAAGAAATTTTTGGCTTCCAATAGCTATGCTTTCCGACAAAAACTAAACTTGCACACAATCCATTCCGAAAAGATATCGTTTCTTTGCATAACTAAAAGATAAACTATGCTACGGATTTCGGTTTTATTTTTTTCTCTACTATTTCTCGCAGCTTGCAGCACCACAAAGTTGCCAACTTCAGATCAACTCAGTCAAATGGAGTATCGTGAAGTGCGCGGCCTTTTTGATGTGAGCGAAAGTCAGGAAAAGCCCGACAAAATGCCGATGTATCCGAAAGGAAATAATGGGTTGATTACCGATATTCAAAATCAAGTGGAGTATCCGCAGAAAGCGAAAGAAGATGATCAGGAGGGGATTGTAATAGTGTCTTTTACGATTACAGACAAGGGCGAATTGAAAAAGCCGGAAATCGATCGTGGGGTTTCAGAATTATTAAATGAGGCTGCTCTAGATGTAATGAAAACACTTAAACCCTGGTATCCCGCCGAAGTAAACGGTGAGCCTGCTGAAGTCAACCTCAAGGTTTTGGTTACCTTCCGCAAGCCGGTTGAAAACCCAGACCAGTATTTTACGGAATAAGCTTTCTGTAGAGTTCCAGCATTTGAGTTTGATGGCGCTCCCGACTAAATAGCTGAGCTCGATCTAATCCCGCCTGTCGCAAATCGCGATACAGCTTGTCTTCTCGTGCAACTCTATTTATAAGGTGAATCAGCTCTTCTGAATTATCCTCAGAAGTGTATAAAATAGCGTCTCCGCCCACTTCGGGCAGAGATGAGTTATGGCAACTAATCACTGGTGTTCCCGACTGCATCGCCTCTAGAATAGGAAGGCCAAACCCTTCAAAGCGCGAGGGGTAAACTAGCACACGGGCCTGCCGAACAATAGTTGCCAGCTCTGTGCCTGAGTAGCGCTTCATGGGTTGAATGATTTTGTCTGCAGGCACAGCGTCTGACCAGTTGATTTGTTCTTTGGCGCCTAAAATAACTAATGGGGGAAGTTTCGAGGCTGCTCGTTCATAGGCTTTTATAACGAGGTCTAGATTTTTCCGCTCATTATGCTGACCTAAAAACAGAACATAATCTTCATCTGGCATGCCGGGCAACTGAGTTGCCGATGCTAACTCTTCCTCTTCCGATTTAAAATCTGGCGAGACGCAATTGTAAATAACGCTGATATTATTGGCTGGGACGTTTAGGAACTTGATGAGATCATCTGCTGTAGATTGCGATATGGCCACAATATGATCGGCAGTATGAACGGCCCATTTCCATTTATAGTCATATACCTTTCGATCCCACCATCCAAAATACTGAGGAAATCGTTTGTAAATCAAATCGTGCATAGTGACCAATGATGGACACGATATTTTTTTGATTGAAAGGGGTAATTCGTGACTTAAGCCGTGATATAAATCCAGATCGTATGCTAATGCCTGTTGGTACATGTAGTAAGTACGCCATAATAATGCCCGGCCTTTTGGGCTTACGATATCTGCCCGATCCGGTATATTCCAATTTAGGTCGGGATGAGGCACTGGGCTAAATAAAATGGGCTTTACATCTTTCTCACTGACGAGATCGATGAGGTCGCGGCTATAATTGCCCAAACCGGTCCGGTTGGTGAAAGCGCGTTTTGCATCATATCCTATAATCATACATCAAAGATAGCACACGCAATCCAATCATTGATGTGGTAGCAACTGAGGGCGGTTCGCCAAGTCTTCCCGTTTTAGGTTCTTTGCTAAACTCCTTATAGTATCTTGAAAAGGACGGTAATGGAATCCAAGTTCATTTGCTGCTGCTGATCCGTCGTACGCTGAATGCAGCTGACTTAGTCTTAAACTGTCTTTCCCAATCCAAAGGGAATCTCCATTCCATAAAGACTGAATGCGGTTCCAAGCAGCTAAAAAAGGCGTTAATGTGTTCCACCAAGGTTTAACGGGGGGCCTTATTCCACATTCTTGGGATAGCTGATCGATAAGCGTTTTATACGAATAATTGCCTGCACTCAAGACCCATGCTGCGCCTTGAACGTCCTGGTCTAGAGATAACCGAGCTGCTCTGGCGACATCTTCTGCATCTACCCAGCCCGCTGTGCCCGTTGGGAAAAAAGATAAGCCGCGTACCACCTGTTCCAGCCAGTCAGTTATAGGATTATCAAAAGGACATGCTCCCAATATAAAGGAGGGGCGTAAAATTACGGTAGACAAACCTTCGGCCTGGCCTCGCCACACCTGCAGCTCACTGTGAAACATGCTACGGCCATATAAGCTGTGTTTAAGGTCGTCACCCCAATCCATTTGTGGGCCATCTCCAGCTTTCTGCTTACCGTGACCCAGTGCCTCGGTACTGCTTAGGTGAATCAATTTGTGCAAAGAGCAATTGAGTGCCATATTTACGACCTGTCGAGTACCTTCTATATGTAAGACTCTCATTTGGGATTTTTTTGCAGCATGCAAAGAAAAAACCTGCGCCGTATGCACCGCTGCATATGCACCACTCATCACCTGTTCCAATGCTGTGGGATCTAAAACTTCTCCACTGATAATATGTAAGCGGGGATGTGCACTCCACTCAGCAGGAAGGGCAACTTCGGGCTTCACCAGTGCGCGAACAGAATAATTGGAAGCTAGAAGCTCCCGAATAACGGCGGGCCCCATCAACCCTAAAGCATCAGTTACAGCGATAATTCTATGTGCGTTTTCAGCCATCATATATTAGGGATTATGCCTCACCCCACCCCTGTGATTGTGTGCGCTACCTGTCCAAGTCGAAAATACATTATTTTTATTAGTTTGATATCGATACGCCATGTATGCCATGAGAAACGCCTCTTTATAATCTAACCAAGGATATGACGCCACTGTCCATTGATGAACTGCGCCTTTTTCTTTCAGCCGTTGCACTAAAAATTTATTTCGAGCACCTCCTCCACTTAACAGAATTTGCTGCCTCTTGTTGTCGGGAATAGTCTGCAATATAGCCGTCGTGATATGTTCGATGGCTGTAGATAATAAGTCTTTGGGGTTTTTATCTAATCCGTAGAGCTGCGCCCCATAAAATTCCGAAACACTGTGATTCCCTAGAGACTTAGGAGGCGGCTGTGTGAGGTAGGACCAGCTATTCAAGTGCTCAAGCACTTCTTTCTGGACAGCGCCTTCGGCCGCCCAACGACCGTCAATATCCATTTTGGCGTTGAGTTTTTGAGCGAGTTGATTGAGAATTTGGTTACAACCACATACATCTAACGCTACATTCTCATTAGCAAAAATCGTCAGGTTGGCGATACCACCCAGGTTAATAGCAATATCAAAATTAGGGAAAAAGTGTGCGTCTACTATCGGCGCCAAAGGCGCTCCCTGACCACCAAGTGCAACGTCTTTTCTTCGAAATTCACTAATTACAGGAATATTGAGTGCTGTAGCCAGCGTTTGTCCATGGCCCAGCGCCAAAGTCCAACCTTGCTCTGGATGGTGCGCGCTGGTGTGCCCGTGCCACCCGATGGCATCTACTTTTCCAAGAGATTTTAAGCACTTTTTAATTTCACCAGCAATGTATTGTGAGTATGCTACATCAAGTCGCATCCACTCACCTATAGACAATTCATGAATACCTTTAAGATGTTCCACCCACTTTTTCGGGTATGGGAAGTGACCAGTTTCTATCCATTCGAAATGAGGCGTTTCGTTAGATCCTGCGTGGGAAAACCGAATAACGGCCAGATCTACACCATCTAAAGAGCTTCCGGACATCACGCCTAATATGTGCATGTTTTTACTCATCCGCCTGGCTAAAAGTCATGGAGTATTTGGCTACCTTTTCGATTTCTTCCGCTGACAAAATGCTTTTGAAAGCCATCATGGATTCCTTGCCGTATGCAATAAGAACCTTGCGTTCGTCAAGTGAAAGTTGTGATTCGGTGAGGTCTTTCGCTCCGTTAAATCCCATCTTACCATTTATTCCATGACAGCTAACACAATGGATCTTAAATAGGCGTTTTCCTTGAGAAAGAGCCTTTTCTTCAGGACTCATTTTTTTCTCTTCGGCGGCCTGTTTCTCCGCGGAATCAGATGAGCTGCAGTACTGACTACTGAAAATAATACTGCACATTACAAAAATAGTAAGCAAGCGAGATGAAATCATTTGTGAGGCTTTAATATTAAATACAATCAACCCCTTCAGTGTTGTACAATAACCATTGATTTTAGTCATTCAAAATCCTAACAATCCTGTAGCCCATGGTAGATAGGGCACATACTTATTTGTACGGCAAATATAAATAATCTGCAAGCGCCTTGAGAAATGAAGGATATCACAGACGAATTCTGAGACGGTTAACACCACTTATCGAAAGATTATGACACTTTATCGAAAACTATGGAAACTTTCCGAAACAAAATAGTTTCCTAGAGGTTAATAAAGCATATTTGTGGTCAGATAGTGAATGAATGAATTTAATTGAAAAATCTAGAGATCTATTTATGCGTTACGGCATTCGTTCCGTTACCATGTCTGACATCGCGGAAAACTTTGGTATTTCGAAAAAAACTCTTTATCAACAGATATCGAGTAAAGACGAATTGGTAAAAACCGTGATGGAGCTTGACATGGAGGAGGAGCGTCAAGACATAATTGAAATCAGGCAAGAAAGCGTTGATGCTATAGAGCAAATGGTGCAAACCACCATTTATCTGATGAAAAAGATGCGCCAGGTCAGCCCAGTAACTCATAATGATTTGCGGAAATATTATGGGCCGCTGTGGAACCGATTAGAAAGCCAACAGTTAGATTTCATTTACAAAATTTTGAAGGAGAATATTGAGTGGGGGAAATCCAACGAATTATACCGAGGAAGCATCGATCCGGAAATTATTTCTAGATTTTTTGTTCACAAAGCTGCGCTAGCTGTGAACGAAATATATTTCCCTCTGGATACTTACCAGCGAGATAAGCTTTTGATGCAGCTTATGTCGTACCACATCAATGGAATCACCACCGCCACGGGAGTAAATAAGTGGCGAGATTATAAAAATAACGAACTAAAAGCTCAGAAAATAAAAACAGAATGATACGAATAGCAGGACTCATCCTATGTTTTTGGATAGCTATTATCCCCCTTCATGCTCAAGACATCACTCAATTTACCTTGGAGGAGGCGATTGAATATGCGATTGAACGCAATAATCAACTTGATATTGACAAATTAGAAATTGAGGATGCGGATGCTCAAATTCTTGAATATTGGGCCCGCGGTATTCCTAAATTGAATGGATCGGTGCAATATCAGCATTTTATAGATATTCCTGTATCCCTTGTTCCTGGAGAGTTTTTTGGGGGCATGCCCGGGACCTTTTCTGAAGTTCAGTTTGGAACCAACAACAGACTTGAAGGAGCTTTAGAACTTAGTGCTTTATTATTTGATGGCGGCTTTTTCGTTGGCTTAAAAGCCCAACGTCTCTACAAGGAACTTCGGAAACGGGAACTGCTTCAAAGCGAGACCCAGGTGCGGTACAATGTTACAAAAGCATATTTAAATGTATTGGTTGCAAAGGAGAACGTAGCCATCCTGGAGCGAAACATATCGAACCTGGAGGCCAATTTATCGGATGCAGAGGCCAATTTTGAAGCCGGATTCATTGAAAAGTTGGATGTTGACCGCATTCGCTTATCCCTTTCTACATTAGAAACCAGGCGCCAATCCGTAGAAGGTAATGCGTTAATTGCCGCTAATCTTCTCAAATTTCAAATGGGATATCCCATAAACAACAATATAGAGGTTGAAGGTGAGTTGGATGAAATCTTCTCATCTGCCTTGGTAGAAGAAGTAAAAGTTGGGGAGACCATAAACTATGAAGAGCGGATGGAGTACCAGATTGCCAATAAAGGGCTTGAGTTAAGCCAAGTGGATATCAACCGTCTGCGAGCCGGTTATTTACCTACAATAAATGGCTTCGCCAGCGCTTCTCGTTCCCTTCAGCGAAATGATCTGTTTGATGATTCAGAAGCTGGTTGGTTGCCCGCCACCATCGTCGGCGTTAATATGAGTTTTTCGCTATTTGACGGCTTTGACCGCCGCGCCAAAATTCAACGCGCAAAAATTACTCAGGAAAAAACCGTAAAGGAAATCAGTCAGTTGGAACGCTCCATCCAAATGGAGGTTCGCAATGCACGGATTAACTATAATAATATGCAAACGCAATCTGTTAACGCGCAGATGAATTTGGACTTAGCAGAGGAAATCTACCAAACCACCCAAATAAAATTTGACGAGGGTGTCGGTAGTAGTGTTGAGCTGCGACAGGCGGAATCCGATTTTTATACCGCCCAGTCGAATCAAATTAACGCCATGTACGACCTATTAGATGCCTATACCGAATTACAAAAAGCCTTAGGAAAAATATAAGCTATGAAATTAAATATAATGAACACCATTGATTTGCGCTTTGTACTCATCATGCTGCTGATGGGCACTGTTGGAGCCTGCAGCTCAGATGCTGATACTACCGAAAACACGGAGGATCTAGCCAGTTTAAAAAACTTGCAAAAGGAAAAGCGAGCTGAGTTAAAAGATTTAGAGGACGAACTCAATAATTTAGAAGATCGCATTCAAAAACTAGATACCAATCAAACTCGAAAACTGCCTACGGTGCGCTTAGATACCTTAGTTCGGTATGACTTCAATCACTATGTGGAAGTACAGGGAACGGTTCAGTCTCGAGATGAAGTGTCGGCCACCGCTGAATTAGGTGGGCGCATAACAGCCATATTCATAGAAGAGGGCGACCATGTAAAAGAAGGACAAATCGTGGCTAGATTAGACGATGCTACCCTACAAGCACAAAAAGCGGAGGTGGAGTCTCAACTTTCTTTAGCCCGAGATATTTTTGATCGCCAGAAACAGCTTTGGGAAAAAGAGATCGGTTCAGAAGTCCAATATTTACAGGCGAAAAATAACAAAGAAAACCTGGAGAAGAGGTTGCAAACCCTGGAAGTGAATCTGGCTAAAACAAAAATTAGAGCTCCAAAATCGGGCGTCGTTGACCAACTTTTGTTGAAGTCTGGAGAGTTTGCTTCGCCAGGCTTACCTATTGCTGTTATCATTGACCACCGCCGACTGAAGGTCGTTATGGAGGTCCCAGAAAATTATTTGGGTCGAGCTCAGGAAGGGGATACGATCACCTTAAACTTTCCCAATATTGATGAAAAGCGATGGGCTATCATCAGTTTAGTGGGGAGTAGAATCAACCCCAGGAACCGAACGTTTACTGCGGAGGCATTACTTACTGCAGATCCAGCGGGTTTAATTCGACCAAACATGCTCGTTACGGCCCTGATCAATGATTACAGTGAACCTGATGTTATTCAGGTTCCTATCAATATGGTACAACAAGAAATTGGAGGTAACGAATTCGTCTTTATTAAGGGTATTCGCTCCGACGGCCAGGCTGTTGCCGTAAAGCAAACCATTGAATTGGGGCGCGTATTTAAGGGGCAGGCTGTAGTTAAAACAGGTCTTGAAGAAGGACAAATCTTACTCCTCGAAGGAGCGAGAAATTTGCGCGACAAGGAACCATTCAGCCCCCTCAAGTAATCTCTTTTTTTTTAAAATTGAACGCTACTACCTATGTCTTCATCCAGTGAAAATAAAAATAAAGGGCTTCGGGAATTTTGGCCGACTTCGTTTTCTGTAGATAACGGAACGAGTATCTTCATAATCACCTTAATGATTCTCATCTTTGGTATTCAGTCCTATGAGGACATGCCTAAGGAGCAGTTTCCGGAAATTAGTTTCCCTACCGTGTATGTCAACACGCCATACTTTGGGAACTCCGCCGTGGACATTGAAAATCTCATCACTCGCCCTCTCGAAAAGGAGGTGGGAACGATCACCGAGTTAAAGGAGTTAAATAGCACTTCCATTCAGGACTTTTCTATCATCGTGGCTGAATTTGAGTCTGATATCGACATCGATGATGCTGTGCGAAAGGTAAAAGATGCAGTAGATCGGGCTAAAGTTGAATTTCCAACCGATATGACAGAGGAGCCCAATGTGCTCGATGTCAATTTATCCGAGATCCCCATCATGACCATTAACTTATCAGGGGACTTTTCACTGGATGCACTGAAAGAGTACACGGAATACCTGGAGGATGAAGTAGAACGGCTACCGCAAATTTCAGATGCGGAAATAAAAGGCGCTTTGGAACGGGAAATGAAAGTGAATGTCGATCCCTATAAAATGCAAAGTTTGCAACTCAGTTTTACGGATATTGAGAATGCCATCAAATCAGAAAATGTAACCATGTCCGGTGGCGAACTTACGCAAGATAAATTCCGACGAGCTATTCGAGTTGTAGGAGAGTTTGAAAGCGCAGAAGAACTCGAGGGGATTATTGTAAAAAGTGAAAATCAGGCTCCCATTTATCTCCGGGACATTGCCGAGGTTTCATTTGGATATAAAGACAGAACGAGTATTTCGCGAGCCGACGGGTTTCCCGTGGTTTCATTAGATGTCATTAAGCGTCAGGGAGAAAACCTGCTCGAGGCTTCGGATTTGATCAAAGAGATCATCACAAAGACCCAGGAAGAACAATTTCCAGAGGAATTGAATGTGCAAATCTTTAATGATCAGTCTGTAAATACTCGAAATCAGGTTCAAAATCTGGAGAACAGCATCATATCAGGTGTGATTTTAGTCGTGCTAGTTCTTTTATTCTTCCTGGGCCTGCGCAATGCCAGTTTCGTCGGCTTAGCCATTCCGCTATCCATGTTATTGGGTATTCTGACCTTATATCTATTAGGCTACACCCTTAATATTGTAGTCCTGTTCTCTCTCATTCTCGCACTGGGTCTTCTGGTGGATAACGCTATTGTAGTCGTTGAAAATATTTATCGATATGTTCAAGACGGCTATGATCCCATTAAAGCCTCAAAGTATGGGGCGGGAGAAGTAGCCGTTCCGATTATAGCCTCTACAGCTACTACTCTGGCCGCCTTTGTGCCCCTTTTATTTTGGCCGGGAGTGTCGGGCGAGTTTATGAAGTTTTTACCTATAACTCTTATCATTGTTCTCACTTCGTCGCTGATTGTAGCCCTGGTTATTAACCCGGTGTTCACTTCCGTATTTATGAAGGAGGACAAGAAAGCAGAAAGTGTTGCGCGAAGAAATAAGCGACGGCGCAATGTGCTTATAACGGCAGCAGTTTTAATGGTTCTAGCATGGATATTCTATTTTGCAGGTGTAATTTGGCTTCGAAATGCATTGGGAATAGCTGCTTTGATAAGTCTTCTTAACTTTTTTGTGCTACGACCGTCAGCATTCTACTTCCAAAATCGTTTGCTCCCAAAAATTGAAAATTTCTACGATAATTTTGTACGGCTGGCCTTAACCGGATACCGCCCGTATGTCATTTTTGGAGGAACCAATATCCTGTTAGTGGTGGCTATCTTTCTAGTGTTCGTCCGCCAGCCGAAAGTAGAGTTCTTCCCGAGTCCAGACCCTGTTTACGTCAATGCCTTCATTGAACTTCCCCTGGGCACTGATATCGAACGAACTGACGAAATGGTGCGACAAATTGAAGAAAAAGTCGATAAGGTGATAGAGCCCTATGAGGATATCATAGCCTCTGTTCTTGTCCAAATTGGGGAGAATACCGCTGACCCTTCAGGGCCACCGGAGCCCGGATCAACGCCCAACAAGGCTCGCTTAACTGTCGAATTTGTCAAGTTTGAAGAGCGAGGAGGGATGAGCACCGTAGAGGTAATGGAAAAGCTCCGAAATGCCATGCAAGGATTTCCCGGTGTGCGAATTGTAGTGGATCAAAACCAGAACGGCCCACCTACAGGAAAACCGATCAATTTGGAAATTCAAGGAGACGATATCCAAGATTTAACCCAACTTTCGCAAGATGTTATTGGCTATATCGAATCGCAGAACATCCCCGGTATTGAGGAATTAAAAGCAGATGTAAAATTGGGTAAGCCCGAACTTCAGGTGAACATCAAACGTGCCGAAGCGCGTCGATATGGTCTGTCGACCTTTGCGATTAGTGATGCCATTCGAACAGCTGTTTTTGGAAAGGAGGTTTCCAAATATAAATTGAACGAAGATGAGTATCCCATATTCATCCGCCTTCAGGAAGCGTATCGCGCAGACATTACGGATATCATGAATCAGCGTATCACCTTTAGAGATCCTGCCAGTGGACGTATCACGCAAGTCCCCATATCGGCAGTAGCCAGCGTAGACTACAGTTCTACCTATTCGGCTATTAAACGAAAGGATCAACAGCGGATGATTACCATCTTTTCCAATGTTCTGGAGGGATACAATGCCAACGAAATCGTAAATGAATTGCAACTAGAGCTGGATCGCTACGATTGGCCAGATGGGTTTTCGTACAAATTTACCGGAGAGCAAGCTGACCAGGCGGAGACCTCAGCATTTTTGAGTCGCGCCCTGTTGATTGTAGTATTTTTGATATTCATTATCATCGTCGCCCAATTTAATTCAGTCATCTCGCCTTTTATCATTCTGGGATCCGTTATTTTAAGTACAATTGGTGTATTTCTCGGTTTAGTGATTTCTGGAGATAATGTTGTCATCGTTATGACAGGCGTGGGAATCATTTCATTGGCGGGAATCGTAGTAAATAATGCTATCGTTTTAATCGACTATATAAACCTAACCATTCGGAGAAAGAGAATGTCTCAGGGCTTAGCCAACAATGGGCTTCCATTACCTCAAGTAAAGGAAGCCATTATTGAGGCAGGAGGAGTGCGTTTGCGACCCGTATTATTGACAGCCATAACAACAATTATTGGCCTGTTGCCTTTGGCTGTAGGGCTAAACATCAACTTTTTTACCTTAGTCTCTGAATTTGACCCTCAAATATATGTTGGAGGGGATAATGCAGCATTTTGGGGGCCCATGGCAAAAACTGTTATCTACGGCTTGACTTTCGCTACTTTCTTAACTTTGATTGTAGTTCCCATAATGTATTGGTTGAGTTATCAACTAAAGTTTTACTTCATGCGTTGGTTTAATAACATAAATGATTAAAGATGGATTTGTCTCATTTGCGCGCGACTTATAATAACGAGCACCTCCAAGAACCGTTACCAGACATACCCTGGCCTGTAGTTGAAGCCTGGTTTCGAGAGGCCTTAGTATACGAGGGGCTTAAAGAACCCAATGCGATGGCATTAGCCACCGTCGATGAAAACGGTCAGCCTGCCGTTCGTTTAGTATTAGTGAAAGAAATCAGAGATGAAGGCCTTGTATTTTTCACCAATTATGACAGCCAAAAAGGGAAGCATATTGCCCAAAACCCCAAGGTGGCCGGAACGATTTGGTGGCCAGAAATGGAACGGCAAATTCGAGTAGAAGGTACTGCGGAAAAAATATCCGCTGAGGAGTCTACTGCTTATTTCCAGTCGCGACCTAAGGGCTCTCAGATCGGCGCAAAGGTCTCCCCCCAAAGTCAGCCCATTCCCAATGCATCATTTTTGGAAGAGAAAATGGCTGAAGCAGAAGAGGCCGCTAAAGGTCAAAAAGTCCTTGAACGTCCCGAAAATTGGGGTGGATATATGATTCGAGCACACCATGTCGAATTATGGTTAGGTCAGCCCAATCGCTTACATGACCGCATTCTATATCAGAAAAAGGACAAATCCTGGATCCGAGAGCGCCTAGCTCCATAATTTCCCAGGTTTGCCATCAGCAAGTTGGCATTGTAAAAAACAAAGGCTAATCAATTGATTTTTTTAGCATCCTCTACAATACACTTGATGAACATCATGTAACTCAATGACATATATCACCAATAAAGTATTTTCTACTGTTTAGTTTTGATTAAAGCTAAAACATTAGAAATATGCGTTACTTTATTTTTTTAATCGTAGTTTTAATTGGGTTTGGTTGTAACTCAGACGATGATATGCCAGATCCCATTCCTGGTGAAGAGGTGACAATGGATGTTGGACCGACTGGAGGAGAGGTCGCTTTAAATGAATTCAGGCTTCGCATTCCTGCAGGAGCCTTTGAGGAATCAAATTCTATCACTATAAGGGAAGAAGATATTGAGCATCCAAGTTTTTCAGATGTCATTTCTAAAACCTATAAGGTGGAAGGTATTCCTGGAAACTATACCGAGCAAATTGAAATTGGACTCGTTTCAGATACAGATTTGCCAACTAGTAGCTACTTTACAGTGCAGGAAGTTGGATTTGTTTCAAGCTTAGACTCAGTTATTCCAAAAAATCGGCTACTAACACCGGATATTGGAGGTTCGGAAATGTGGGCTATGCTGGCCCCCCCTAGTGATGGCCTTCAAAGTGAAAATTCAGAGGTTGAGCCCCGTGAGGAAGCTAAATTAGAGTTCTCAATATTTGGCATCTCTTCTTATGCGACTTACACGACTTCTGACGGTAAATTTGCAATTTCATTTCCCGCAGAATATTTAGATAAAATATACACCCTTGGCGCACAGCTATCAGAAGCGTACACAACGATTGAGAATACTGGATTCTCTTTTGATGACCGCACCAATTGGCCCATGAAAGTTACAGTAGAAAATTTAAAGCCTTCTGTTTATGGATATGCCGGCGCATCGATTTGGGGAGAAAACTATGGATTCATAGAAATCAACCTTTTACACATTGATAAGGCAGCAGAATTAAAAACGACAGTGGGCCATGAATTACTGCACATTGCACAAAGCCTTTATGACCCCAGAAACTCCTTTTCAAAAGCTAAGTTCGCAGCGCCTCACCTTTGGCTTGATGAGGCGGTCAGTGTCTGGTTTGAGCGAATTATATCTGGCAATCCAAATTATGTATCACCCGTGTTTGAAACGGCCGCTAAGACCGCTTTGATTGGTGCGCAAGTAGCGGGTAGTCCAAATTATCGTGCAGACTATGGCTACGCACAAGCACCACTTATTCAGTTTATTGAAAACGAATTCGGTCGTGATAAAATAGCAAAGTTTTACGATGAAATTGCTAAGGGTAAATCAGCTTTTGACGCGATTAATAATAGCTTACCACAAAATATTTCTTCCTTCTGGCATGATTATTTGGATGAGCTCCTAACCTTCTCGATTTATGCTTCGGATGGCTTCGGCCCCAGCTGGCTTATAGGAAATTCGCTCCGGACGGATTTGCCAAGTAGCCCCACCTCTACCTTTGGTGGGGGCAGTGGTCCTCTCTCTGCCCGATTGTTTTACTTTAAAGATGACAATGCATACACGAGAGCGGCACACGGAATATTTGAACTCCAGGAAAGTGTTTCATCGGATGAGCAGCAAGTTCATGTTTATAAATTTAATTCTTCAGGCGCAGAACATTTGGGTACAGCCTCAGATTCTGTCTTCGTCAAAGATTACAACCAATTGCTTAGCGATGGCTATAGAATTGTAGCTGTCGTTGCGGGAAGCGCAATGGATCTTGAGCCTGGAACATTTCAAGACTATAAATTCAACCCCTTTGTTTTGGAAGAGATCAATTTGGGATTTTTAAAGTTCGATTTGCGCGTTAAAGGAACGGAACGTGTAACTAAACCGGATTCGAGCTATACGAACGAAACGACTGTGGTCCTGACTAATAGTTTCTACTATGCAAATAATAGTGGCCCAATATCATTTAATAAAAGTGGAAATACAGTTTCGTATGCTTATTCCTACACCTATGTAAATGGCACCTTTACTACACGTGCCACTTTCACTTTTGATGATCTCTCTTTAGGGATTCCCCGGGCCATTGAATATTTTTCGATTGAACAAGAAGCTACAGATGGCAATTTTGAGAGTCGCACCACTATGCAAGGACAAAACCTTAGTCTAAGAACGGAGTACAGTTTCCATCAATTTGGAGTAGCTGATAATCCGTCTGGGCAAATTTTAAATGTCTCAGATACCTATACTTCACAATCTCGGATGGATGAACTGATCAGTTTTGATGCCTCCGAAGGAAGTATAAGCATTCGTTTCTTAGAGTAGGTTAAAGCAAATCTTGGCTTATCTAACCCCTAAAATTATTTTGGATCGAAGGTATTAATTTTAAGTACGAACTACCTTATCGGTTTAGGGCTTTGATGTTCACTTGCTATCTTTTCCAACAATTTGCTGAGTCAGCACGTTATACCGATATGTACGCCAAAACAACGGAAAATATTTGTGTTCAAGTTCAGCCCTGGTATCGACCCGAGCTCAGCGAGCGTAAACAGCGCAAGTATTATTTTTCTTATCAAATTCATATCACAAACGAAAGCGAATTCGATATAAAGTTGCTATCTCGGCATTGGATCATTTTCGATTCAGCAGGTGTGAAGCGGAAGGTTGATGGAAAAGGCGTCATTGGCGAGCAGCCCATTATTCTCCAAGGAGATCGATATAGCTACGAATCTTGGTGTCCTTTGCTTTCGGAGGTGGGCTACATGGCCGGATATTACATCGTGGAGCGCTTGCTTGATGAAAGCAGGCATCAAATAATCATACCTCGCTTTCACTTGATTACCCCGGAAATGAAAAACTAGTTTTTTTAGGTAATTTCACCAAGCAACTATAATGAAGCAATAAATAGATTGCTTTTTACTGGGTCGTTTATGCTTAACGTGAAAATTTACAAGCCGGATAAACTATCATTCACTATGCTCTTGTTATTTGACTCATTTTAGCAACCGCCCTTTAGGGTACGCATTTCATCTTCATCTTTAAGTGTTTGGAAAATTAAGTTGTATTCGAAATATATAATTTCAAATACAATTTTTTTTGTAACTTAGAAAAAGATAAAACTATTCCCATGAAAATATTTGCTTGGCTACTGTCTCTGACTTTATCATTAAACATCCTGGCTCAAGATCGAGAAATTGAGTTTCGAGATTTGACCTTTAGCGAAGCCTTAACAGCTGCAGATGAAGAAAATAAGCCCATTTTTATGGATTGCTACACCACCTGGTGCGGTCCATGCAAATGGATGGCAGCAAATATTTTTACTGAAAATGAGATAGCCGATTTCTACAATGAAAACTTTGTATGTGTCAAATTTGATATGGAAAAAGGGGAGGGAATAGAGCTTGCTAAGGAATTTAAAATAAGAGCCTACCCCACCTTGCTTTTTGTGGATGCGAACAGAGAGCTAGTCATGAAACAAATTGGAGCACCCCGAGATCCTGAACCATATATCAATCTCGGTGAAAATGCTAGAAGTGAGGATTATAATTTGATTGCTTTGGCTGAAAATGTAGACGAAAATCGAAACGATGCCTCGTACATGGCGAAATATTTTAAAGTCATGGCTGCAGCAGATATGGTGGATCAAGAACAAGTGGATCAATATTTTTCACAAATACCAAAAGATGAGTGGCTTAGCGCAGAGAACGTAGAAATCATGTCGAGTATTGAGCACGACATCGAAAGCCAGATTTTTCAAGATCTGGTAGCCCGCAGCGACGCTTATGTAGCTGTCGATTCTACGCTGAAGGATGTGATAGGATATAGCATTGTGAGTGCATTATTAAACGAAGCTTACAGCAGAAAAGAGACGGCAGAAGAGGATTATTTAGCGCTGCTCAATAAAGTGAAGTCCTGGGAATTTCCCGGAAAAGGCCTGGCCCTCTTCATGGTAGAATCACGAGTAGCCCAAAGACAAGGATCTGAAGATTATATTGAGTATTGCCTGGAAAAGGTAAAACCGAACGTATGGGACAACCCCAATGAGCTCAATAGCGTAGCGTGGTATTTCTTCAAAAACACGGATGAGCCGGAGCATTTAAAGGCAGCTGAATCGTGGGCTGAACGTGCCGTCGCCCTGGAGCCCAGTCACCACATTTTAGACACTTATGCCAATCTGCTCTTTAAAAACGGCAAAAAACAAAAAGCCTTAGAGGTTGGAAAACAAGCGCTGAATGTAGCTCAGGCGGAGGGTGCTGACACTCAGGCCTACGAGGAGTTCATCGCAACAATAAAAGAGGAAATGTAGAGAAGCCCCTTTTCATACATTTCTAAAACCCAAGTTGGATACAATCATCGCTTTGCGTCAGCGATGAGGAAGGTCCTGCCGCAGGCAGGAGTGCGAGCACAGCGAGTACCGACAGCCTGGATCGTAGCGACCGCGCGAATCTGCGCGGTGACGCCCTAATCATAAAAAAAACACGCCTTTTTAATATCTATTTATTGATCCAAATGGGCATATCGGCTGGCGAGCTTATGAGCTGTAGAAGGGTGTCGTCAATAATGGTCTCTTTTAGCGTGGCTTGACGATTTAGTTTCATCAAAATGAGGTCTGCTCGCTCCTGCGTAGCTATCCTTCGAATGCCCTCTGCTATACTGTGTCCTTTCGCATATTGGATTTTGGTGCGAATGGGAATGGGAGAATTGATCTTCTTCACGAAGTCAGCCATTTTGTGTTCCACTTCACTGGCTTTCTCCGCGCTCAATTTATCTACTGGAATAAATGGGAAATACACCTGCGGCAATCTATAAACATAGCAAAAAACGGGTTCCACCTCATTTTCCACGCCGTACTGAACACCTGATAAAGCCAGTTTAAAAGAACGCTCAGAAAAATCAACGGGTATCAATAATCGCTCGAGTAGATACGGAGCTGATTCAGGCACCAAAACTACCTGATCTAATGTCTGAATGTTACGCAAGAGATTTTTAAACATTCCTCCCCGCCCCGCGAAATAGGTTTTACGGCCGAAAATGGCTGTGTCAATCCCGTCTGCTTTTACTTGTGACTGAATCGCCTTCACGGTGCTCTTATTTTGGTCAACGTGAATGCTAACTCGTGCTCGCAAAGCTTCTGACCAGCCTGCCTGGTCGAGTTTTTGTTTCAACTCTGCCTCAATCGCCTCACGAACCTCATTAGATCGAAAAACCTGCCCTTGAGCTTGCATCCAGTCTACATCAATATAAATGTTGTGCATTAATGTAATATGTTGTGGCAAGCCTGTCGTTTCCACATAAAAGCGCATCCAGGCCATAAGTGCGGCATCTGCAGGGCTGAGGTCTAGCCCTAAAAGAATATTTTTAGGTGTCTTCACGGTCGTTGGGTTTTATTGATTGTTCGCGCAAAACGCGTTCCACGCGCTTTGCATAATCATGAGTACTTTCTTCTTCCTCCTTAAGGGTACGTTCCTTGTATTCCTGCTTAAGGCCGCGCCACAAGCTATATAGCATGACCAATAATAAAATAGTAAACGGCAAACCAGTGCTAATCGCTGCCGTTTGTAGGGCTCTTAATCCGCCACCTATTAGTAGGGTTGCCGCCACAGCGCCTTCCATAACTGCCCAAAATATGCGCTGCCCGACGGGTGCATCCAACTTTCCTCCTGCCGTAATGCTATCGATGACGAGGGAGCCACTATCAGAAGAAGTTACAAAAAAGCTCGTGACTAGAATAATACCGATTATAGCTGTAATCTCTGAAAGGGGATATTCTTCGAGCATGACAAATAGTGCAGTGCTGATATTTTCTCCGACGGCAGTAGAGATATCCGCGAGCCCATTGAGGTCTAAAAACAAAGCTGAACCTCCAAAAACGGCGAACCAAAAAAAGGTAAGAACTGAAGGCACAAGGAGAACCCCTAAAATGAATTCTTTAATGGTTCGACCCCGGGAAACACGCGCAATAAACATACCTACAAAGGGTGACCATGAGATCCACCAGGCCCAGTAAAAAATAGTCCAATTGTCTTGCCAGAGGGAATCGGAAAAACTATCGCTCCAGGTGGAGAGTTGAACCAGGTTTTGGATATAACTTCCCGTGGACTCCACAAAAAGGTCGAGAATAAAAACTGTTGGCCCCACGATCAATAGTAAGATTAAAAATGCGAGACCCAGGCGCATATTTAAGACACTTAAAAAGCGAACGCCTCTATCTAATCCCAACACAACACTTACGGTGGCTATCGATGTGATCACACCAATGAGAATGACTTGCATGGTTACCGAATCCGGCCAGCCCAACAGATAATTGAGTCCCGAACTGATTTGTTGCACACCGAAACCCAGTGAAGTGGCTAAACCGAATAGTGTGGCAGCTACAGCTGCTACATCAATTACATTTCCCTGCCAGCCATAAATTCGATCTCCCATGATAGGATAAAAGACGGATCGAATGGTTAGCGGCAATTTCCGATTGAAACAAAAGAAAGCAAGTGACAAGCCCACTATGGCATAAATTCCCCAGGCATGCAGACCATAATGCAAATAAGTGAATTGCATAGCGGACTCTGCAGCAGCGATGGTTCCATTTTCGGCCACTGGCGACTCGTGGTAGTGCATGATGGGTTCTGCTACTCCGAAAAATAAAAGTCCGATACCCATACCGGCGGAAAAAAGCATAGAAAACCAGGAAAATGTAGTAAACTCCGGTTTGGCGCTATCCCCTCCCAATCGTATTCGGCCGAATTTAGAAAAAGCCAACAAAAGGGAAGCTACGACAAATATATTTACAGCAATAATGAGAAACCAGCCTGTATTGGTCGTGATGCCCGTAGTGACCTGATCAAAAATATCCGCCATGGGCTCACCTACCCAGAGGGTGATGGTGATAAATAAGAAAATGAGTATAGCAGAGGGTATAAAAACGGGCTTGTGGAAGCTAAACAGCTCTTTCTTTTTCTTCATACTGTGGCTATAATAAGAAAATAGATGGGAAAGCGAGCCTTCCCATCTATTCAATTTAGATTTAGAATATATAATTCGTATTAAGTAAATCTGTAATTTTCAGATTACCGTCGATCAATTCGTCAACCAGGTTCGGGTATTTTTTGTGTCTTCACCGATTTCTGAAACTGCATTCTGATAGTTGATCGGGTTCAGACTCTGTTCCTCGCCCGGATAAGGGAATCGCATCGGAAGCTGGTCATCATTGACATTACTGCACGGCGCATCCAAAAAGGGTATGCCGTCCCAGCTGTTTCCAGACTCTATATACCACCTGCGCACATCAAAATAAGGTTCCAATCCGTGGAAAAAGGAATTCACCCATTTCTGCTCCCAAATATCGGTCACGGCGCTATAGGCTACACCAGAATTGGTGTAGAAGTCATCAAAGCTGTCCCAGCCAAAGGGTTCTAAATCAACTTGATGATACACCATAGATGCTTCAATTCCGGAGCGGTAGTAGGTCTCAACATCGCCGGAAATCCAACCCTTCGCTGTTGCTTCGGCCAGCAAAAACTGCACTTCTGCATAGGTCATGATCACACCATCCGCGATATCTATACCTAGGTCCGCAGCCGTTGTCAAGTCCGGATAGTTATAGTACTGAACACCCAAACGTGAACCAATTTTACTGCATGTCTCTGTATTCCGACCATTATCAGCTCCGGTCAAACTGGAATCAGGAAAATAATTCTGAAAGTCTTCATTGTCTGGACGAGCGTAACGAAACAAGCGAGGATCGTTATAGTCTTCTAAAAGATCAACCAGAGTTGAACTGATTGCTACAGCGTCAAAGTCTCCTGTTTTAAGAGGAATAAGTAAGAACTCATTCGGAAACGTATTGAGATAGTTGAACACTGCATTATCAGCATTGCTTTCCATGATGGGTTCATTATTCACAATTTGACTAAATTCAGAAGACACATCCATCTTATTGCTAACCATCATTAGCAAACGCAGTCTGAGAGAGTTGCAAAACTTTCTCCATTTCCCAAATTCTCTATTAAATAAAATATCGCTTCCAATCATCGGGTCACCTTCTGCCAATAAATTATTAGCGCGCTGGAGTTCATCTAACAAATCCATGTAAATAAACTCCTGATCATCGTAGGCTGGATTAAACTCATTGTTTTCGCCATTGATAGCCTCAGAATAAGGAATGTTTCCATACGCATTCGTCAAATTTGAAAAAATCCATGATCGCATGATAATCGCCAAGGCTTCCAAAGCAGGATCTTCGAGCTCCTCAGCAAAGTCACTTACGCCCTTTAGGTCCGTCAATGGATCATAAAACCCTTGCCATACCGTGGGAAAAGCATTCCAGTTGTAATCATCTACCTCTGTCCGCAGTGTTTTCGTGGATAGTTGAGCGGCATTATTTCCCAAAAGGAATGCTGCATCAACACTGGTATTCACTGAACTTCGGATACTTGCATTCAGCAATACGTCAGGTGACACTTCTGTCGGCTCATTTGGATTTTGATTGATTTCTTCAAAATCCTGGCAAGCGGCAAGCCCACCAAGTAAAAGCAATATATATAGTACGTTTTTCATATTAAGTTTTGTTTTTGTTTTTGCGTAATAGATTCTCTTCCGATTATTAGAAGCCCACACTTACCGAGAAACCTATTTGTCTTGTGGGTGGTAGTTGGGTGCTTTCGAACCCAGGCACAAAAACTCCATTTCGAATAGAGTACGTTTCCGGATCAATCGTAGGTACATTCGACCACAAGAGTAGATTCCGGCCGACAATAGAGACGCGTAATTTTGTCATTCCTAACCGCTCAACGATTCGCTGTGGTAGATTATAACCAATATTCAATTCACGCAATTTAAAGTAGGTAGCGTCATAGGTAGCCGCTTCAATATTATCACGATTAAAGCCATTTCCGTAATAGTTGTAGAAATAACCTGTGTATCCATCTCCACCCGGCTCGACTTCGACATCATTCTCGACGAGCTCTCCATTCTCATTTCGTTTCCAGCCATGTCCGACGACACCTCCTGCTTGTTGGAGAGTATATTCGGGGTCGCCCGCTTCATTGTAACTAACAGAATAAACGGTACGGTTGTCCAGAGTATTGAATACCACAGGGTTTCCATTTTCATCCGTTCGTTTTAAATTTGGCTCATCTTCATTTGTAATGGTTCCACTAGTATTATACAAAGCGTGTGAACGCGAGTAGATGTTCCCACCAATTTGACCATCAATCAAGAATCCAAAACTGAAATTCTTATAGCGAAAGGTATTATATACACCCAAGCGCAAGTCTGGCTGATAAGATCCAGCCGAAACTTTCTCCGTGGTATGCAGCGGTAACCCATCTTCGTGGATGATCCGGCCATCTGGTCCGCGCTGGAAGCCCAGTCCGTAAAGTTGTCCCAACAATTCGCCTTCTTCGGCTACAAATTCAAGACCCTGTCCTCCTTCATCACCAGGGAACATATTAGCCACAATAGAATAGCGCCCACCGGAAATCTCATCGGGCAAGGACTCTACAATGGCGCGGTTATGACCGGCATTCAAGGTGATATCCCAGGAGAAATCTCCTCGCTCAATGGCTCGGGCATTAACCATCAGTTCTACTCCTCGGTTTCGGATTTCACCTCCATTGGTAAGTCTAAAGTCATACCCGCTGGAGTTAGCTACAGGGAGATTAATGATTTGGTTAAAACTCAGCATATCATAATAAGTCGCATCAATCCGCAAGCGGTTATTAAATAGACGCAAATCAGATCCAATCTCAAGCGCTTGCGTGCGCTCATTTGTTAAGTTCTGATCTCCAATAGTACGATTGGTTGAGAAAATGGGTGCGCCACCAAAATTAGCTCGTGGGGTAAAGGTTCGATTAAAGGCATATGGAGGTGCTCCATTTCCCACTTCGGCATATCCTCCACGCAGTTTCCAAAAACTCACCACGGAATTCGTAGGTATATTTAGCGCTTCACTTAAAATTATACTCGTCGATACGGCAGGGTAACCAAAACTGTAGTCAGAATTATCAATACCGACGACCGGGTTTACCAAGGAGCTGTTCCAATCATTTCGGAATGATGCATCCAAATAAATCCAGTCGCGGAAAGATACCGTAGCTAGTCCAAATAAGCTGTTTATCCCAAATTGTGTCTTTTGCGATTCAACTAAAACCCCAGACCGAGAGTTGGTTAGAGTGTAAATACTTTCTGAAGTTCCGAAAAATTGAAGCTGCGGATTATTTGCTACCAAAAAGTTAGCTTGCTGCTGCATCATATTTCCACCAACTTTCACGTCATATGCAAAATCGCTATCGTTCGTTCTCGTGCTACTATATCCCAACAAAAATTCGGCATTGGTTTCGGAGAAAGATATTTCATCCTCGCGATAACTACCCAATAATACTGAGCGCGTAGAGGGCGCGCGGCGGTACTGACGCTGCTCTTCGTTAACGTCCGCTCCATATCGAAATCGGGCAAAAAAGTTATCATTAAAATCGTACAGTACTTGTACATTACCAATCATACGCGTGTTTTGAAATGAATTGGTATTTTCATTCGCAACCAACCAGGGGTTATTTACCCAAAGGCCTTCCACATAACGCTGCTGACGCCCTTCCATGCCCGGCTGCCAGTAGTCCCGTAAATCATCAATTTCAACCTGGCGGGGATACCATAACCATCCGTACATAATAGATGATGATTCATCATAACCCGCATTGGGAATATTATCTGAACCCGAGCTGACAAACATACCGTTAGCGCGGATTTTTAATTTGTCATCAAATAATCTGCGTCCAACGCTCGTCTGGAAGGTATTCCGGCGCAAGTTCGTGTTTGGAATGATCCCCTGATTCGACATATTCGTGTAAGAAAAGCGGAAATCTCCACCTTCAGTACTATTGTTAATCGCAATATTGTTGATGCCCGTCACGCCGGTGCGATAGAAATTGCGAATATTATCCTCTGCCGGAGTGAAGGGTACAGGCTCTCCGTCGGAGTTGAACTGCTTGATCAACTGACCATTCATCTCAGGTCCCCAGTTTTCGCCGTAGGCTTCGTAATATTCCTTATCACCTATGTAATTCGTTCCGTCCAGGTAGCTATACTTTCCACCGCCACCAAAGCCGTAGGTATTTTGATAGTTAGGGAATTTCAAAACAGACTCAAAGTTGGTTGTTGTATTTAGCTCTACTCCCCATCCTTCGGCCTTCTTACCGGTCTTGGTTTCAATCAGAATCACACCATCAGCAGCTCTTGAGCCATACAATGCAGAGGCAGCCGGCCCTTTCAAAATATTCATGGACTCAATATCATCCGGATTGACAAGCTGTGCTGCATTACCAAAGTCAATCGTAGTTGACCCGTTTAAACCATCGTCAAAACTGTACAAATCATTCGTAATGGGCATTCCATTTACCACAAAAAGCGGCTGATTATTACCCAACAAAGAAGCTGCACCTCGAATATTAATGTTGGCAGAAGCTGTAGGTCCAGCCGAACTCCCCGTCACAAATACACCCGCTGTTTTCCCCGCGAGTGCATTCGTTACATTATTCGGCTTTACATCGGCAATATCTTCTGAACCCAGCGTTTGTACCGAATATCCGAGCGCCTTCTCTTCTCGCTCAACACCCAGAGCCGTCACGACAACTTCGTCCAGCGCTACTTGATCGGAAAGCTTAACTTCAAAATAATCCTTCTTGCCGATTTTTAGCTGCTTTTTTGTGAAGCCAATATAGGAGACTACTAGTTTTTTGGCACCCTCACTGACGGACAACTCAAATTTTCCGTCCAAATCCGTTATGGTTCCCGACCCCGGATCTGACTTCACGTATACATTGGCACTAATGAGCGGCTCACCCGACATATCGGTGACCAGCCCTGTTATTTGTTTCTGAGCAAACAAATTGCTCGACATAAAAAAAGAAACAAGCAGTATTAATGCCCATTTCAAAGAATAAAGTTGCTTCGTAAATACATTCTCCATATCGTTTCTATGTTTTTGTTACCGATTTAAAGACCACAAAGGTATAAAAACATACTTTGTTTGTATAGAAACAATATCTTCTCTTACAAACTGACAACTATATGACAAAAAGTCGGCAGTGAAATATACTAAATGATTTCTTCCTCGGAGATAGAATCCCCGGTAAGTATAGGGGCGGTTTCACCTTCTTCCAGTTCGAGTAATTGGACGACAAATTCAATGTAGCGTTTGAGTTTTCGCTGATCGGATTCCGCGAGCTTTTCCAGGCCCTGTTCGAGCTTCATTTGCAAGGGCGGGGGCGTCGATGTGATTAGGTCAAAGCCACTCTGAGTAAGAGCTATCATAGATCCGCGTTGATCAACTGCATTGGGCACGTTGGCTGTAAACCCTTTTTTGGCCAGCCGTTTTAATATGCCGGTGACCGTACTTGCATTGAGCTGCATATGATCCTTGATGGCTTTATTTGTTGTTCGCATATCGGGCTCCTGCACGATAAAACTCAATACCAGCATCTGAGGCATACTGAGTCCGTACTGCTTTTCATAGCGCTTACTTTCTAAATTTACCGCCCGCAGTATGCGTCGAATTGCAACTATAATTTCATCTGATGTCATACTTTCTATACCAATTAAACGATAAGGATTTATTCAATAGTGCGCCAGCTCCTCTTACTTTTTTCGCTTTTGAGGGGCATCCGCCCCTACCGGGTCGGCGTTATGCTTCACAGCTCGCTCAGTGATTCCCCTATATACACCCAATGAAAACAATTTTATTCTGTCTTTGAGTTCCCCTTAGATCATCCTTTTTTTTCTAATTTCCTGGTAATAGCTCATCCGGGTGTATGCCGGGGCTTCGCTCGGTCCTCCACTTTAAAGTTTATCTCTTTACAGGTCCTGATAAAAATAAACTCAGGGATACCACAAAGTAAGTGGAAGCGCTACGGACGCCGCGCACACGCGGCCTGTTGCGCAGCACTATGCCAAAAATTCAGATTACAAAATGGAGCCTGATAAGATGAACAAGTAGCCTTTCGCTTTTACCGAACCAGGGTGACGGACCCGCTTTCTTCAAAAAAGGCAGCCCCTTCGCAAGAAGTAGCCCTCCACTCCATGCGCCAAACATAAACACCTGTCCCCATTAAGCGGTCCTGAACGTATCCGTCCCAACCTATTTGAGGATCCCGAGATTCGAAACACAACTTGCCCCAACGGTCAAAAATTTGCAGCTGAAAGTCCGATATGGCTCCAACATCTGAAAAGGAAGGAAGGAACTCATCATTCAGGCCATCTTGATTGGGGCTAAAAACATTGGGTACGAAATGCTGCACTTCAGTGGAGTCGGGCTCAGGTCTCGCCCGAGCTAGAATCTCGAAGTCTTCACAAGCTGTACGCACCTGTAGGGTGTAAGTTCCCGGCTCCGATACCGATAAGCGCGGGCCGCGTGTGCCGTCTTGCCATTGCAAACTTAGGCCGGAACTATCGCCTGCCAGGTACTCAGCTACAAAATCTACCGCTGTTCCTTCGCAGGGGATTTCCACTTCCGGCACTTCGATCTGAATGGGCATTCGGCTGTCTATGACGATGGTGTCCAGATAGTTGCAGCCCAAAGTATCCTGAAGCTCCAGTTCATAGCTGCCCGCTGCCAAATTACTCCAGTCCAACTGTATACTATCTATTCCTCCCACGCGAACGATCTCCAGCTCACTGAGGGTGCGGTTGGCGAGGCTTATCTGAAGCTGACCATCCATCGACGAAGGACAAGCGGCTGCTGTACTCGTGCTGACGCCCCAGTCCGCTTTTACGATGAGTTCTATAAAAAACCGAACATCGCAATTCAGATTGGGGAGTTGACCCACATATGAAAAAGTTGTGTCTTGCTGATACCAGTTTCCATCTACCCGTATGGAATCTCCGGAACATATTTGAATTACACTGTCCACCCTAAATTCTGATTCGAAGGTCAGTGAGAACGCCACCGTGGAATCACAGCCAAAAACATTGGTTAGGGACTCGTACACCGTGGTATCAGTAAAATAGTCCGTGCCTAGCACCTCTAAAGTATCTCCAACACAAGCCATTCGACTGATTTGAGTCGTATCTCCTCCGGGCAAAAACTGCAGGTCGTAAATGGTTATTTCCGGACATTCTCCTATGATCTCGACAAGCTCCACCACGGTGTCCGTCAAATACGAAATCCCATCCAACACAATCGAGTCTCCACGACATGCGGTCAATGCTGTGCTATCCATAACAGGTGGACATTCTTGTAAAACGAAGGCAGGAACTTCCACTAGCTGACCGCAATCGGAGACTTGTACACTATCCACTCCGATCACAACATTCCAATTTACAGGTAATGTTGAGGTGTCTAACTCTATGCGATAGTCACCAAAGGCAACATCTTCAAAAACATACTCTCCAAAACTATCCGTTCCCGCAGTATCTGTTGTCAAACCATTTAATATTAATTGAATAGGGAGTCCGGAAAGAAGGGAGTCACCCATATTAAATAGGTTGTCATTATTGCGGTCTAAGAATACAAAGCCACTAACTTCACCGGCATCGTAAAAAATATCAAAGCGGATGGAGTCAGTTTGCTGTTGGCAACCGAAACTGTTTTCAATGACCGCAGTATAGGTTCCTGAAGAGTCGATATTGACCTGAGTTAGGTCTGTGGGCGGATTTTCCAATTGTCCGTTTCTGCGCCATTCTAATATGCGGCTATCTGATGAAAGAGGAAGACAAATTTCAGCCTGCCCACACTCCTGATAGCATCCGAGCGGGAAGAAACTAACATCGGGTAAAGGATGGATGAAGAAATTAGCGCTTTCCGCTTCACAACCAAAGGCATTTATGCCTGTGACTGAGTAGGCTTGAGCGGCGTTAGCGATGATACTTTCTCCGCTCTCACCGGTATTCCAATTATAACTGACATTCATCTGAGGGTTATCGACCCTGATCTCCACCATATCGCCCGAGCAATAAGGGGGGGATTGACCGGAGGTCAACATGGGGATGTCCGGTTGCGGATGGACAAGTACAAAAACCTCATCTGACGCGGTGCAGTTGGTCAATGTGTCCGTCACAGTAAGTTCGAAAGGATAAAGCCCTTCATTTAGGATGGGGGCAGTAATTCCGTCATATCGAAGCGTAGGTACATTCCCGCCTACAGACCAGCTCAATGTATAGTCTTCAAATGAACTGATCAGACGGATTTCCAATGCCTGACCCTGACAAACTTCAAGAGTATCTCCGCTATAACGCCCGCCGCCTTGAAGTGTGTTTGCGCGAATAAAAACATCCGGAGACGGTTCATAATCAATATCTATAGGACCTATTTCGCTCTGGCATCCATTATTATCGGTCACTTGTACGCTGTAAGGACCCGGACGATCCGCTGTGATTTGTAGGTCAGTAGATCCCGTAGACCAAAGTAGATTGGCAAAGGTGCCGGGCACCGACAAGTCCACCCAGTCTCCAGCACAAGCGGGTAGGTCGGGCTGCACGGTGATACTGTCCCCACCAGCATATGCATTAAATACCACTGTTTGCAGGCTATCCTGTGTACAGCCCAAGAGATCCTCTACAGTCAATTGGATATCGTAAGCACCTGCGCTGTCATAGCTGTAGCTGGCACGTGGACCAATAGCTTGTGCAGAATCTGGCAGGGGATTCCCAAAACGCCAGTCATAAAATTCTGCATTGCCCAGCGCTTCCACTTCGTATCGATCGTTGGCGCAAGCTATGCTGTCGCCCAGCCAGGAGGCGCTGGGGTTTGGAAATACAACGACATCGAGGGTGTCGAAAAGATTACAACCAGCCGAGGTTTCGATTTCAATGGTTGCTGAAAAGCTGTCAGCTACGGCATACCTAAAACTCGGCATAACCTCTGATGACTGACTCCCCGGTGCTCCATCACCAAAATTCCACTCCACATTTGTGATAAATGCAGAAGCAATTAATTTGACATTTGGAGAAAATACTGTGCTATCGCCTAAACAAGCCAGGCTGGAAGTGGCATCCAGCGTGCCGGGAACTTCTACGATGGTAGGATGTGGGCAAAAAACAGTCGTGTCCCCCATAGAATTTATACCTAAAGCAGAGTTGTACACCGTAAACTCTCCATTTTGACTCGCCGGGAAGGAAACAGTGTCTCCGAAGAATAGTTGGGGACCCGATTCCAGGTCAACTCGCCAAACAGCAGTTCCACTCACCACATCCGGGTCATTTATGATAAGCTGTATTTGATCGCATCGTCCCCCCAGATAATTAACACTGGTCATTAAGTCTCCTAAACTGGGATCACAGCTTTGCCCTTCATTGGGACTACCTCCTCCAAAAAGGGGACAAACGACCACGGTGGAGTCCGGATTCGGATCACAGCTTTCACATATCAGGAACAGATCAGATTCTAAAACACAACCGGTAGAAAGCTCAGTCACTTCCAGCCGGTAATATCCTGTAGTATTGACGGTAACCGAATCCACATTTTCTGCAATCAGCGTACTATCGCGATACCAGGCCAAATCCAGACCGGTGGTATCAGCTACATCGTGCTCCAGGGTGGCTTGCCCCCCATTGCAAAATATGGGCGAGTTAAGGGAGGTAATACGCGGACGCACGAAGTCTGAAAATGGAATGCTAAAAGCAGTCCTGCTCTCACAGCCAAAGGCATTGCTCACCACGA
>Ga0209942_1000035_pt1 | contig 86194 bp, 88 predicted proteins | sample SalPonR1_A_D2_MG_FD_185695 | JGI IMG/M metagenome (GOLD analysis project Ga0209942, IMG submission 185695) | Salt pond soil microbial communities from South San Francisco under conditions of wetland restoration - Salt Pond MetaG R1_A_D2_MG... ...
GAGTGCTAAAGTATGGGATAAATCGCTGGGCCAATATCATTATAGCTGCATTACATACTTTGGGTACTTTAGCTTCTTTTTTCGTAGTGGCTCCTCCAATTTTCTCAATTTTCTTTATGGTCGTAGAAGTAATCACTTTGCTGTTTATCGTTTGGTATGCGTGGACTTGGGCGAAACCTCAGAACGGATAGTGTTCCATATAAATATGTTTTAAACAACTTACAACTTAGATAAATTGGAGGATACAACTACAATGGAAGACAAGAAGAAAAATAAAAAAATAAATCAGGGTGTTTCGGGTGGTATCTATGGGCTTGGGTGGATCGGGGCGTTAGTGTATTATTTAAGTCATGCTGCCGGTTTTTGGGGTGGTGTTTTAGGATTCTTTAAAGCTTTGGTGTGGCCCGTTTTTTTGGTTTACGAGCTTCTTAAACATCTTGGTGCGTAGAAAATGGGGTTCAGCCTGCTAAAGAGCGCTTTATTAAGTTCAATTAGTTAATACTCGATATGGAATATATGAATAGAAGTAAAGGTATTTACAACAAAACAGGCTCCCTGATTTGTTTAATAATTATTGCCTACCTCCTTATAACACATGCCTGGTTTTGGTTTTTCCAGGAGCTTACTGACGGAGGACATGTAGCCGGTGATTTTCTTGTGGCAGGCGTAAACCTTCACCTGCCTGAACGAATAGCAGGTTTTATGATTGCCGGTGTTCCTCCGGCATTCTTTTCATTGTCCCTGTATCAACTGCACCTCTTCTTTATAAGCGTTGGGGGCATCGATGATACTACTTTTCAGATCAAGAAACAACTCGGCCGGTCAGCCGATTTTGCACTGTTTGGTTCGGTTACCATGATGATTTACCCCACAGTTTTATCAGTTCTTTTTTTTGTGATGAATTCCATGGAGCGAAACATGATTATTCTGTCTGTTGAGCCGTTGGTTGTTGTGCTGCTCAGCATTTCCATACTCTTTTTCCTGTTGGTTCGATCCCTGAATCCGGCATTTCAAAACCATCCTATTTCTACGTGATATATGATTGCTAAAGTTAGACTTGTACTGTTAATCGCTTTGATAGGGCTCTATCTCATAACATTCCCGGCAGAGATACAGTTGTCTATGAACATTGAACCGGGAAGCGGCATTGAATTCTCAGTTTCTTTCCACTCCGAAAGTCCGTTACTGGCTCATTCAACAATTAAGCTGCCGGATGAAATCAAAACGATGATTTTTAATTTTTTTATCGACTTCGGAATATATAAAGAGACTGGATTGCTTGAACTCAACCGGAAATACCAGTACGGTGAGGGATCAGTCTATCCGCTTTTTTATGCATCTAAAGAGTAAAACAATCTTTGTTTATGCCGAATTTGCGAATTGGAACCAATATTGGAACCTGGTTTGGGTTAAGGATGAAACGTACGCTGCTTACCTTCGGGGGCCGTGGCCATCATTTGCGCTCGTAACTGTTGGTGAAGACGGGTATAAAACTGCAAGTTAAGTTGGAAATTGGGAAACCAATATCATTGAATTTAAAGACACATGTCTGCAGATCGACCATTTTCGGACTTGTAAGGAATGAAGAAGCAATTAAAATCAGCTATCCTGACTATATGTCAAATATTATAATAGAGTGATTTCCCAAAGATTCATGAACCATTCAAGTTTTCAGAATTTTGTACAGAGTTATATATCTTGTCAGCCATAATATCTATTTCGCAGTTTTAATACATTCCACCAATTTGTCCATATCATTTTGGTCATTATAAACATTGACTGAAACCCGGACGGCGGACCCGCGCAAAGAAGCATATATTTTTCTGTCTAAAAACTTTTTTTGCAGCTTATTTAAATCCATTGAGTTGTCAAATCTAATACCAAAAAGATTACTTGTTCTAAATTCATCGTCCTCGATGATACAACCGATTTTCCGAAGCTCTTTTATTGGTTCTGTTGTGAGCTCTTTGCAATATTTTTGAATGTTTGAGACTCCCCATTGTAAGAGCTGCTCAATGGCCCCATTCAGTATTGGAGTCAAATGAAAATTAGAATTTTCACCAACATTATATCTTCCGGCAAAAGGCCTGTACTCAGGTGTATAATCAACCAATCCCTGAAAGTCGTCACTGTCTTTTCGATTAATCCAGTTTTCTTCCAGTGGAGAACCTTCATCGAAATAGTCGCCAAAATAGGAAACTCCCAAAGAAAATGGACCAAGCAGCCATTTGTAACCAACGGAAAATACGGCGTCGGCTTTAATTTCCTGTAAATCAAAAGGTAGTGCACCAATAGATTGTGATCCGTCAATTATTAACAGGGCGTTATTCTGTTTTGCTTTTTTGCTTATTTCTTTGAGTTGAAATAAAGTACCGTCTGTCCAGTGCACGTTGCCCAAAGCCACAATCCGTGTTTTGTCGGAAATAGCATTCAAAATCTTTTCATTCCAGGTAAGCCCTCTGTTTTTGGGCACTTCTGGTGGTTGTACAATTTTAATTTCTGATCCCGATTCTTTGCAAATATTCACCCAGTAATAATAATTACTCGGATATTGTTCGTCCGCGACAAGAATTTCCTCGTTCGGATTAAGTTTTATGTTTTTGGCGACGGAGGCCACACCATAGGACACCGAGGGTATTACCGCAATTCTTTGATAATTATCACAGTTGATTAATTTGGCGAAATTCCGTTTCAGATTTTCAGTTGGCTCAAACCAATGATTCCGGGAAATTTCATAAGGCCTCGTCCTTAAATCAATGGCTTCCTTTCCAAGAATTGATAACTTTTTCATCAAAGGTGCGATATTGGCACAGTTGAGATAGGTTACATCCCCCGGCAGGTCAAATTTTTCTTTCTGTGATTTAATCATAACTGATGATTTTGGTTAACGTAATGTCGCATCGTGGCGACAACGGGTCATCGTCTGACAACTCAAAACCGAAACTCTTGTATAGACCAATGGCGGCAGTCATTCGTGAGGATGTTTCCAAAAGCACTATTTTTGCACGTTTATCCTTTGCAAAACTGAGCAGGTGAATTAAAATTTCTTTTCCAAATCCCTTTTTTCTTTGAGATTTATGGACGTACATTTTCCGGATTTTAAAAATGCTTTTTTTGATCTCTTTGATTGCACCTGTGGCAATGATTTCGTGATTGTCATTTTCCATTATTAAAAAAGTGCCGTTGTTATCGAAATACTCTTTTTCGATATCCTTCAAATCCGATTCGGACGTTTCTTCTGAATAGGGAAATCCAAAGTCGGTCAGTCCGTCTTTTACTAAATGGATTACATGTTCCTTATCATTTTTATTATAAGTTCTGATGTTCATTTCGATTGTGGCTAACATTGAAGTATCAACAATGTCATTCAGGTGATCCTTGCTTTGATACTCAAAATTTTGTTTATGTTGTTATTTAAAATAGAGTAGAAAAGATGTAGAAATCGGGTTTTATATCAAAGAGAAAAAGTAATCAAAGGTCATTTCTTGACTTAAGTCAATGAATGTTCATCGACGGAGAGATAGCTTATTCCAGTCAGATAGAATGAATAACTCAAAAATATGAAATGGAATCAAAAAATAGAACTGCAAGAGTAGCTGGCCTGATCTACGTGATCATGGCTATCATAGGCGCTTTTATTATTCTTTATGTGCCCCTTAAGCTGATCGTGTGGAGTGATGCAAATGCCACCGTCCAAAATATAACCGAATCAGAAGCACTTTTTCGCTTTGGGATCGTAATAGGTCTTTTAACCAATTTGCTTTTTCTTGTCTTGCCGTTTGTCTTATACAGACTGCTTGAATCGGTGAACAAAACCATGGCAGGGCTGATGGTATTGTTTGCGGTTATTAGTGTGCCCGTTTCACTGGCCGCCCTGGGCAGCCAGTTTGATGTTCTCTCCATGTTACAGGGGGGCGAATCAGCCATTGAATTGGGAACCGGGCAGCTCCAATCCGCAGTGATGGCCTCACTTTATACTTACAAAAACCTGACGTTTGTTGCTAAAGTTTTCTGGGGATTGTGGCTGTTTCCCTTCGGATGGCTGGTTTATCATTCCGGATTTCTGCCGAAATTCCTTGGTGTTTTCCTGATGGCCGGCTGTTTCGGGTACCTGATTGAATTTGTTGCCTTAACCCTTTGGCCTGAAGGGTACTCAACATCCGGAATCCCGAGCTTTATTCATATTCCGTCGGCTATCGGTGAAATCGGCATTGCTTTTTGGCTATTGATCCTGGGAGTAAAAGGACCATCAAAAAGTATGTAGAATTATTTGGATGATTTTTCCGAAATCCGTTTTCTGATTCTGCTCAACGACTCCGGGGTAACCCCAATGTAACTTGCAATGTGTAGCTGGGGGACTCTCTGAAGCAGATCGGGCCTGTTTTCTAAAAGATGCAGATATCGATCTTCAGGGGAAGAGGTTTTAAATTTTACGAATGACTCTTTGGTCTGACTATAATCCTGCCCCATAAAGACCAGGGTTAATGATTCGAATTTCGGATATTTTTTAAACATTTCAGGGACAGTACGAAGATTTGTTACCGATGCAATTGTATCTTCAACGCAAGACAAATAATAGTCAGATGGAATCTGTTTCTCGTAGTTCGAAGTGGGTGCAATCGCCTGGTTTTCTGTATAAAAGAACGATGTTTTTTCTGATCCATCGATAATCTGAAACTGGCGGACACACCCTTTCAAAACAAACCAGCATTTGTCAGTAAATTCTCCTTCCCTGAGCAGATAGCTTTCCTTTTTAAACGTTCGGACGGGGTTATGTTCGGCAAGCACTTTTGCTTCTTCTTCATCAAGAGAGATGAATTTTGAGATGTGCTTGATCAATTCATTTTGCATGGAATATTTTTTTATGAGAAGAAAAAGTCTTCATTTTTCATGAAACGACTTTTCAAAAACCAGTGGTTTAATGCATCAAATGCAATAGTAATTATAAAACATGAATCAATCAATGTTCGTTTTTCCCCCATTGAAATCACGAGCTAACACAGCAGAAGGATAAGTTTGTTACTAGGTGGAGTACCACTTCAATTTTTAAAGAAATGGTATCCAACGAACACTCTAACTTGGCATATCCATTAATAACCATAAAAGCCAGAAAAGAGCAGCAGCATTTAGGGTAGTTGCAAAATAGGACATAAATTTGGGCTGCTCGTTGCGATAAATACCAGCAGCTCCAAGAATCAGACCCAGTGAAAGCATGATTATGAGTACTAAAAATATTACACCTAAAGCCCCGTAACCTAACAAATCTTCTTTAGGCCCAAAGATATCACCTGAGAATTTGGCAAACGGCAGGGAAAGAATTATTAAAATAATTGAAGCGATGGATAGGTAAGGCCAGTTGATATTTTTTGCGTCTGCCATATAATGGTTATCTCTTTTTAGATAATATAATGAATTGAACTATTTACCGGCTCCATATTGAATTAATTGCCTTTCACGGAAAACTTGTTTCCAAGTCTGAGAACCCAGTAGCCAGCGTTAATGAGAATGATATATGAATAGGCAATGGTAACCGCAATTTTACCAAACATATAGTAAAAACCCCATAATTCTTCACTGATAAGGAAAGAAAGCAGATTATCAAAATTTTCAGGTCTTACCATCAGAATATAGACGATCAACCAGATAAGAAAAATAAGCATGTAAAACACTGGAAACAGATAACTGGAAAAGTGAATTTGACTCGCACTTTTATCCTTTATCCATCTATAGTAGCCCACTAAAAAGATCAGATATGGAATTCCGCCAAAAATTATTGACCCTAATAGGAGACCGGTAAGTTCACCGAAATTCCAGCCGGTTAATGATCCTATCAAGATTTCAAATAGCATCACTATAAAAGGAAGTATTAGCGGACTCAAATATGCATACTTGAAATATTGTTTTGCACCCATATTCTAAATTATTATCTGTCTCATTTGGTTACTGATTGGAGTTTAAGCTTAAATAATGGACATGCCTGAAACTGGCTGGCCCCGATGTTGAACTGTTTTGAAGTGAATATTATACTTTCATTTTTTTAACCATTCAAATTCATGCGGCCCCCCGATCAGGACCAGGTTTTCAGAAATACGGTATGGATTGTATACAACTGTTGCCGTCTCAGGGATCAAATCTTTCCGGGATATTCTGTAAATACCGGTAACCGATTGGCTATTTCCGTTGTTATCATTAAAGGTATAGGTAACCCGGTAGCTCTTTTTCCTGCTTTTCGTTCGAAAAATATTCCGGTTCAACGAATTTGCTTCTGTTTTTTTGGCCACAGCAGTTTTTGCATTTTTTTGCAGTTCGAGCATCAGGTTATTGATTCTCTCTTGGCGGAACCCAAAGGGAATAAATATTGCCAGGATAAAAATCAACATACCCGGAATAACCCATGGATTCCGGATCAGATCCATTTGTCCCTGAAAATATGCAACAATCACACAAAGCAATAGAAAACCCAATGCCATCAGGATCATATTTCGCAGCCGGGCATATCTTGGTTTTACTGTTTTATATTGAATGGGTCCGATGAAATATGTTTTTAATGATTTCATAAACTTAATTACATAATCCAATAGGTTGTTAGCCGGGGCTTCTTATAAGCACTCAGGGAGTCGACCCGCCAATCCTGGCCCTCATATTAAGAATACTGCGGCGCATTTCGGGCGGGAACTGTTCAAGGACAAACAGGTCCTTATGCCGGCGAAGTGGCAGTTCCAGCGTGATGCGGATCCTTACTTCATTGTCCGGAATCTGGCCGTCGAAGGCCTCTCGAAACCGCTGTTTCGGGATGGTTCGTTGCAGCGTGTGCCCCTCAGAACCAAGAGGCTGGTTGTTGTAATCGGCGATGGTTACAGGACTACTTGTGTCATTTGGCCAGATATCAACCCGTACCTGGTAAGTGCCGGGATGGCTTCCCCGGGTTTGCCAACGAAACAAGATGTTGTCACCCACATAATGTGGCCGGTCAAAGCTGGCGCTTGCCAGCTTGTGGAAGGTATCGGGATTTATGGCCGCAGCGGCCTCAAGATCTTTTTCAAGTTGCGCGGCAACCTTTTCTCGACAGGCGGCTTGCGAAAAACCCTCGCCATTGAAAAACAGGGAGTGGCGTTCACGAACATCATTGCAAAGGCTATAATCACGCCACCTTGCAGCCAGTTCTTGCAGGCAGCGCGAGCGCTTGTAATAGGTTGAGTGGCCGGCCGGATTGAAGATCAGCCCGGTCACATAGTCGCTTTCAGGGATTGAATGGCACTCTGTCACTTCTTTTTCAAACAGGTCCTGCCAGTCCGTGGTCTGGGCGTTGCCGGTTACCGGCAAACTCAAAACGAAAGTGATGATCCAAGGCAGTAAAAAAATTTTATAGATAATTAATTTCATTTATGTTTTTTTCTTCTCTTTACTGACCATTTAACTCAAGAAATAGAGTTATAAATTGACCTCTATCATTTATTTGTTTCATTTAAGGAGTAAGGGTCTCCAAATACAGGGAATAGGCAGTAAAATAAAAGTCAGAAAACCATATCCGTTTATCCCCTGTAAAGATTTGGTTAAATCCACCGGATTTGCCTTCTATATCTTTGTACAAAATCTCATGGCTGATATGAACTTGGTTGTCGTTGGATACCGATACGTAAATAGCACCCATGGGTAAATCCTGATGTGTATTTCCCATCGAAAACAGTAACAGTCCATTTTCCAGATGCTGAAGATAGGTAAAAACAGCAGCTATTTGGATACCGGTTCTTCCATTTCGTGTAGAAACCTTCATCCCAAAATTGTCCTGAATAGTTACTGGGATTCTCTTTATCATCTCTCCCTCCTCAAATAAAAATAGATTTTTGCTACCCTGGTATGTGAGCAGAAGACGGTGGGCATCCATGCGGTGGCCCATTATATCCAATTTTACCGTATGTGTCTTACCCACACCTTCGATTTCATTCAAGCCCAGCTGACTGGGAGTTACCAACAGTGAATCTGTATTACTCAAACTTTCCAAATCTACAGAATAGGCAACAGAAAAAGGCCGGTCATCTTCGACCATAGAAGAAGGCAAATGCGTACTTAAAAATACATCCATTTTACCTTCGGCTGTATTGCAAATATGTGCTATCCCACCAATGGGGGATCTCGACTCTCTAATTAATTCACCGTTTAAATCGGTTTGAATCCATCGATTGTCTTGAGAATAAAACGTAAATCGCCCTTTTTCTTCACTAAAATGGGCCGCTTTTATCGCATTAGACTCCCCCGGCCCTGAACCCTTGGGGATAAAACGATGCACCACCGAATCCTTTGAGACATCGTAGATCTTCGCTTTATGATCGCCCTTTTGTTGTGTTACCAGCAGAATATTGTTATCAAGAGGGATAACCGAGGTGATCTGGTTAAAAGGGTGTGATAATGCCTGGGGTTGCGCCTGCATGCTTAAAGGCAAACCCATCATTGAGATTAAGCAGAGGCAGAATATTTTACCTGATTTCATGGTTAGATATGATTACTGATTAGAAACGTCAATTACATCGAAAGTTTTCACAAGGAATTAGATTATACCATCAGTTCAAACAAAGCAAAAGCTGGTTTATGAATATAGCCATTGAATATTTAAATATAATATGCTTTAATTTCAACCCCCAATCATAGATACAATATACCTTTCCTGATATACTTGTAGATTATCGCAAATAGTATCATCAATAAACCCCCGAGTCCTATGGGTATAATGGGGCCAAAGGCATATGTCATTCCAATAACAAACCCGAGAAGGTATTCAGCATGATAAAGCGGAATAAAAAATGATATCAGAATTAATGTTAACAACACATACTGAGGGAGGTCGGAACCGCTTGGAAAATATCCAGTGATAAAAAAGTAAGAAAAGACGGCACCAAATATGAGAGAGCCGATAAATCCATAAAAAATATTTCTCAGGGTTTTTTTATATTTGGTTCAATGACATTCTTCAATCTTTTTTGAATACGAACTAAAAGAAACCAGGTAAGCATTGGCAGAACAATACCACCCCACCAATTTGATATACCGGGTTAATTTTCATCCATTCGAATATGATGAGCCTTCATACCTCCGTGAAAATAATCCCATCCTAAGTGTGCCCAAACCAGTAAAGTCACGATTACAGTATAAATTAAACGGATTTTCCGGTTCAATTTTTTAGTTATAACTTCGGGATTTAATTGATTTCAAATAATTGCAAATCAATAGGAAATTTTAAACAATGTTGTGACTGTGTCAACAGTTAATCTGTTTATATTACACTGCTACTACTTACCAGACATATTATTGGTTACCGGCCATTTCCAAGCATACCAAACGATTAATAAAGTTATAACCCCTTCTAAAACTGCATATAAAACATAATAGCTTAACCATATATATAAGGAATTACTACCTACTAGTATTACCACCAAGGTGAGCAGTAATCCAAATACTATATTAAGTAATCTATTTATTTTAGGTTTTAATAAAACGGAAAGAGCAATCATTAAGGATGGAATTGATATAAATAATGAAGCTAAAAATAACTTTGCTGGAGTATCTGCGATAGCTGTGACATTTATAAGATTTTCCACTCTGCCTGGAACATACAGCTCAAAGTAATCTCCATATATATACAGAGCAATTAATGATGTCCATAAGGCTGAAAGTTTGAGTTTAATATTAATCTTCGGGTTTTCTAACATTTTATATGTTTTTTGGTTTGGGAAAAAAGCTTTGTTGCTATGTTATTTCAATTCTTCTGGTTTAGGAGTGCTGACTCCTTTTATCAGTAACCAAAATATGAATGAGATTTCAGCGACAGAGAAAACAGCCATCAGTATGGTTTTAAAGGTGCTGCTTGCACCGAATATCATATTTATTTGTACAATTATGATTCCTGTTAAAATCTGATCAACCGGGTCTTTACCGTACCCAAAAATAGAGCGCTTAAAAAACAGCGATTCGGCTATTTGTCAATCTGAACGCACTTCCGTTGCTACCATATTATCAGATGACTTTTGTTTCCAGTATTCAAGGTCAATACTCTTGATACTCAGCCACAGACCGGTGGCGATTTCGGCGAGGAATATGGGCATCCACCACAAATTACCAGGCAGCAGATCAGGGTTGACCAGATTAGCAAGTGCCACTACGGTCACTGAAACCGACGCAAGGATGCCGAAAACGGACAAGAGCTGAGGGATAAACCTTGCGGTCCACATCAGGTAAAAGAACAGGATCGACCCGAACGAGAAAAACAGTACGCTAAAGTTAAAGCCGCTGTTATAGAATACTCTGACCAGGCTTGAGAAGGCTGACTGCTCCTCAAGGCTGAGAACCGCCACGGTTCCGGTGTAGATTCCCACTCGGGTAAACAGCGCAATCTTGGCTGTGCTACCAAGTATGATCTCACAGATTCTGAACAATAGCGCAAACCTGGCCAGGTTCGGGTTGACCGGCTTCAGAAAGGCATAAAGCGCTCCTGCCAGAAATATTGTCAGGACCGAACCCATAAGCATCAGCACCAATGTAGTGCGATAAAACAGTTCCGATCCCGATATGCTATCAGCAGATGCGGCGAAAGTTCCGCCATGTAAACTGGAGTTCAGAGTCAGTCCAATCATGTAGATCACAATGACTACCAGGTACATCACTCCGGCAAGTCTTGCCATTTTTTTTAACTCAACGTGTTGAATATTCATAATATAATGATCTGTTTAAGATGTAAAAGGTGGTAGCCACAATCCCATGGTTGCTCCGAAAATACCGACCGCCGTGGCAATGGCCAGTACTGCAATCAAGACAGCCGTGCCAACCTTTCCGGCCTGGCCGGCTCGTTCCTGTGCCCAGAAGTAGAGTTCAAGAAAGAAAAGTGGCAGCAGATACTGGGCAAAGCTTAAAAAGGTTAGGAAAGGCCCCTGGAAGGTAGCCGGATCAAACCCCACCGGTTTCTGGTGTATTAACATCCAGAACATGAATCCGATACGGAAAAACCAAACGCCACTTACAACCATAAATAATCGAAGGGCCCACTTACGATGAATGATAAATTTGCGGCGCCTTGCATACTTTATGGCTATGAGTGAAAAAATGATTATGAGTACACCATTAATGGTAATAGCTATATCCCCGATTAACCCACCCACGGAACCTCGAACCCAGGTCAGGTAAAAGCCTGTGAGACTGATAATAATGGCTGTACCTACGTAGATCCTTCCGTTCCATCTGTGAAAGATTGGAAACCATTTTCTAAGGCTGGGGATAATTTGAATGGGGCCACCCAAACTAATCACGGCTGCAAGCATCAGATGAATACCGATGTTAATGTTACCCGCAAGGTCACCCTCTGTATATCCATGTGGCATCATGGCATTCCAGCGTTCAAAGTCACCTTGAAACAGGGAAATGCCGTATAGGCCAAAAATATATAGTACAAATATCAACTGACCGATAAAGGCAACAATAAACCAGAAAACTGCAGAAGAAGTAAGGAATTTATCAGCACCGCTACGATGTTTACGTTTGAATGATGAAAGTTCTTTACGAATGGAATATTTTTTCTTTGTATCCATTTATATGCTTACGTATGGTTGGAATTTTATGGATCAAAAATCATGGTTTTTGTTCTCAATTCTCTTAACATTTGTTAAGTAATTTCTTCGGATCCGGCTCAGGCTTTCCGGCCTGATTCCTAGGTAGGAGGCGATATATTTAAGATGTACATTTTTAATAATATTGGGGCAGGTTTTCAAAAATTTCACATAACGCTGTTCCGCCGAAAGGGTTGACATTTCCTTCATTCGCTTCTTTTCATCGTCAAGAAACTTTTGAAGGATCATCATGGTGTAGTCTATTATGGAAATGCCCTTTTGATAAAGTATCTCCACATCGTCACGAGTCACTTTTAGAAGCTCACAGTCTGTGATACACTCAATATTTTAATTGGAAACCGTTCGGTTCATAAAGTGTATAGGAAGTAAAAAACCTTGGGCCATCATAGATATCTGTCGTTATCTCTTCGCCTCTGTAATCCAAGCTTTCTCAAATGGCCGGATATGATGAAATATTGATGCCCAGGAGTATTTCCGCTGTCTCAATGAGGGTGGATTTTGGAAGAATCACCGTTTCGAAATATTCAAAACACAATTGCCTGTCGTATTCCGGCATTTCATTCATCTCTTCAACAGAATCGTAAAGAGTTTGGTAAAAGTGGGAGTATCGCTCAGAAGCTGGTTGAGACTTCATATGTTTTTAATTTAATTAGGTCTTAGGTAGGCATTCGATTCGTTTGGCCAGTTAAATGTCATATAAATGATATCAACCGCTTTTAGAATTCATTTTTTATTTTTTTTTGTGGAATTGTCAGATGGATACGGGATACATCTCAGAAAGTTTCGTTTGCTGCAGTATCGTGGCAATTGTAAAACGTATTTACTGAGAATATTTAGAATAAAAATGGTTGCCTCCAGATGGCAAAGGTGAATAAGGTACTTGACCTGTGTTAAGTAATTACCCCACTGCTTGTTTTATGCATCTCTTTTGATGATTATTGAAAAAATCGGCACAACTGATGAATCGTTCGATTCTGAATATGAGCGCCGCATTAATTATAAAATCAATAATCTTATGAAATCTCTTATTTCTTCCTTATTCATGGTTTTGCTCTTTGTATCTGTTGCCTTTTCCCAAACAAACACTCCGAATTATGATAAGCTTAAAGCGGAAGTGTACGAAATGTACCAAAGAAACATGCAGCTATATCAAAACAATGATTACGATGGACTTGCAAAACGGTTTACGCCGGATGGTTCTTTGAAAATGCCCGATACTCCACTAATAACGGGTCATGACGCTCTCAGGAAACACTATATGGGTGAAGAGACCCCACAGCCGGGTGAGGTTGACTTCAAATTTGCGTTTATCAGTTTGGACATTACGGAAGCAGGTGATATGGCTGTGGTTATGTCCAAATTTGATATTTCCTCTTTAGACCCCGACGGTACATTTAATGACAGTGGTGTGATATTAATGATATTGAAAAGAGTAGATGATACATGGAAAATTTTTGCTGAAAATGTGAGTTCAGGGCCGGTAAACTTTTCAGAGTCGTGATCTGAAGACCCAAACAAGTGTATCGTTCAGAAGTTTTTTTGGAATTTCACATATTTTAAGAAAAATATTTTTAAAACAAAGAGGACTGTATTTCAGGATGTTTTATACCAATTTGTAAACTGAACTCGAATGACCCAGAAAAACATTGCTGCGATAACAAGAAGTACAGGTACAAAAAGAATTAGTGTGCCCCGTATGGCTTCCGGAAATACTTGCGGCTGCCCGAGGAAAAATGAAGCCACTGCCATGAAAAGCGCGAAGCACATACGCCACAGGTGGCGTACAATACGCTGTTTACCGGAAACACCACCTGACCATATCACTTTTGCGTCCAGTATAGCACCCAGCAGAGCAATTGACCCGAAGAAAAAGTAAGGGACGGGTATGGAACTAGAACCTTCGTATAACCCTGTTTCACTTCCCCTGACTTCCATCCCGACGTAAAAGGCAAAAACCGCGGTGACCAGCGCTGCAATCATCGCTCCGATTTCGAAAACTCCTGTTTCTCCCTCTTTGCGAATGACAGTTGCCCAGGATGTTGCAACAAGATAAATTGCCAAAACTCCGCCGACCACGGAAAGCGGTTTAGATACGTAAACAGCCAGGCCTGCAGCTGTGGCTCCCATGATCAGCATGGAGATGAAAAAGACATTACCGGCTTTGCGATGGTACCGGGATCCTTTTCGAAAAATCAGGGCGGCTGCACCTGAGAGCAATCCGACAGATCCGGCGATCACGTGAATGGTTATAAATGTGGACAGCATAGAGTCATTTCAATGATTTTCAGTGTGCGAACAGGTATTTGTCAACGGAGCTGCGATGTTTACGTTTGAAAGCTACAAGCCCATTATGGATAGAATACTTTTCTTCTGTATCGTTTATATGCACAGTACGGTTGATCTTTAATAGTTCAAAGATCGTTTTTCCCGGACTCAATTCACTTGACATTTGTTAAGTAATTTCTGCGAATCCGGCTCAGGCTTTCAGGCCTGATTCCCAGGTATGAGGCAATATATTTCAGGGGAACATTTTGGATTATCTTGGGGCGAGCTTTCATAAAGTTCACATAGCGATGTTCCGCCGACAGGGTCGACATCTCCTTCATCCGCTTCTTTTCATCATCAAGAAACTTTTGAAGGATCATCATGGTGTAGTCTTTTATGGAAATGCCCTTTTGATAAAGTATATCCACATCGTCGCGAGTCACTTTTAGAAGCTCACAGTCTGTGATACACTCAATATTTTCATTGGAAACCGTTCGGTTCATAAAGTGTGTATAGGAAGTGAAAAACCTTGGGCCATCATTGATATCTGTCGTTATCTCTTCGCCTCTGTAATCCAGGTAAAAGTTTCTCAAATGGCCGGTTACAATGAAATATTGATGTCCAGGAATACTTCCGGCTGTCTCAATGAGGGTGGATTTTGGAAGAATCACTGGTTCGAAATATTCAAAACACAATTCCCTGTCGTATTCCGGCATTTCAATAATCTCTTCAACAGAATCGTAAAGAGTTTGGTAAAAGTGGGAGTATCGCTCAGAAGCTCGCTGGGATTTCACATGTACTGTATTTTTAGTTAAGTGCAATAACTATAAAGCGTCAATCAGCCGCGAGGAAGGAGCCGGCTGATTGGATCAGTCAGCTTAAAAACATTGAGTTGAATCAATTTTGTCTATTAATATTCTTGCCATATCACCCCGAATTTCCCAAAACTTTGGCGGAATATAGTTTGTTGCAAACGCAATAGAAGCCTTGCATTGAGGAATGACTAATAAATATGCAGTAGAGGCATCGTCTGTAACTCCACCGTGATGTAAAGCCGTCCATGTTTGCTCACTGTTTTCGTTTAAGCTGATTTGTCCAACCCGCCATCCCAGTGAGTATTTTTCTTTATTAATTTCACCATTGTTGAGTTTGGTTGGTGCGCGAAGAGCCATTTGCATCTGCTCAGACAGATAGTCGTCGCGATATGTTGCCTGCCCCATTCTAACCAAATCACTGGGTGTAGATATGAAACCGCCTCCGCCAAAAAGAAAACTTCTGTCCCGTTTTGTTGTAGATGGGACATAACTTCCGTCATCTTCACGAGCTGCGTAATAGGTCGCTTCATGGGGCTTTCCCGCAGTTGAAACATCCAGCTCAGTACTTCTCATTTGAAACTCATTCCAAAGGGATTCGCTCAGGAAATCGACATAGTTCATCTGTGCAGCCTGCTCTATCACGGCGGATAGTAAGATGTACCCGTTAGAGGAGTATTGAAAATCTGAACCCGGCTCAAAAAGCAGTGGATGAGAAGAAAATACGGGAAAAGCATCAAATGGGCTTTTATGATCCTTTATCTCAACAAATTCTGCATTGTCACGCTCCGGGGTATCGTGCGGAATACCAGCAAGATGAGAAGCCAGCTCTTTTACCGTAAAGGAATTTGTATAACCGGGTTCATTAATGTATTCACTTACGAAAGCATCCAGCCGAATTTTATTTGCGTCAACCAATTTGGCTATTGCCAGTCCCGTCATTGGTTTAGCCACACTGCCAACAGAGTACTGCGTTTTTGTGTTCGCCTTTTTTTCTGAGGCAACATCTGCATAACCAATAGCCTCAGCAAAAATGATTTCATTTCCCTGGCTAATAGCTACAGACAATGACGGTAGCGCGTAATCAGCTTTAATCTCCTCCATCTTAGACAATGTTTGAGATTGAGTATCGTCTACGAAAAATACCAATGAAGACATAAAGATCAGGATTAAAAAAAGAGGGGCTGTTTTCATTTTTTTCACTAAGAGCTAATCTATAATTTTCTGTGTATCGGATAGGTTTACTACGGAAGTGGTTTCAAAAAGTTACAACTATCGCAGAAATGTGATATCTGTCAAAACGGTTTAATCAGAAGTATTTAGAATCAGTGAAATAACCCTGGTCTCTTATATGATGGCAACCGTTTTTTTATTTTAAAGGTGTCTAGATTAGTAAAAAAATCCTCACGGAAAATATTCAACACTACATCTTTATTGATATAGATCAATTTATTTTGAAAAGGTTTCTTATATATTTATTTTACTTAAACTTCTCAATGCATACTGATAAATATAGAAACATTAAATTAAAATTTGCAACATGATTTATAGCACTCTGAAAAATGATAACAGGTTAATGTTATTACTGATCATATCGATATCCGTTTTTTCCATTTATGGTTGTTCAACTACAACTAATGGTGATCTGAAATCAATATCCGGAAACGTAACTATTCATAATGAAGTCGGAGAACGAATAGCTGAATCAGGAGATGTTAAAGTCACATTGACAAATACAGATGCAGCCAGCGGCACCAATAATATTTTTACAACAACCACTCGTGATGACGGATCTTATGAATTTTCAGAGATTCCCGACGGAACTTATTATATTTCTTTTGAGAAAGCAGGGCTCGCTACATTTAAAGTGCCAACTGTTGAATTGGAAAATAATGATTTGAACAATATAAATGTAAATCTCTCTGAACTGCCATCTCACAATATCGAAGCACTTGAAGCTAATATAGTGCCCTTCGGAACTGATAATTCTGATGGCAGTGTATCTTCAGTAGCTTTACAGTTGAATCTTACAGTCACTAATTTTCTTACAGAAGATAAAAATGTAACGAGAAGACTCTTTTACATCTTCTGGGGTGAAAACGACAATGTAAGTAATACCAATTTTGATGAAAAAACGCTTTTGGTTGCCACCAATGATTCTCCTGACGTATCCATAAACAATCTTGATGCGAATGTCTTTTTTTCGCAGATTCCTTCCGGTTTTATTAATAATATACCGTCCGGATCAGAGTTTCATATCGCATTATATGAAGTAACTGAAAATGACTTCTCTTACACAGATCCGGAGTCCAATTCACGTATTTACAGTAACATGTCTGAAATACCCGAAGTAATATCTGTAACAAATACAATTCAATAAATAGTAAATAACCTCCTTTTTTCCACTTCAGCTAAATCGCGGGTACTATAAGTTTAACCGGAGTAAAATATAATGAATAATAAGATAGAATTATCTTTTATTATTTTGAATTAGAATATATTTTACTACTTTAAGTTCAATATTTTATACATAAAATAAATTGTGTAATCAACGTATGCCTGAAATCATCGACAGTTGAAGATTACTCAATCATACCTTAATGCATTTAATCAATCAAAAACCACTTTCATGAATGGAAAAATAACGTTACGATTAGTCCTTCTGTTGATCTTTTCTCTGCCTGCTCTATCTCTATTTGGACAAACCAGGTACCAGGAAGGAAACGGCATCTTCATAACAAATGGAATTGGCGGAGTTGGCTATCGGTTTGCCAGCCATTTTGATATATCAGCTTCATTCGGGGAAGATCTTTTTGACCGGGACCGGGACAAAGTAAGCCTGGCCGGATCTTTTACGAATTACTTAAACAAAAGCAATACATGGGGATATACACTCGGCACCGAACTATCCTATCTGACCAATGATATCACGGCTGAAAGCAGGTTTACCCCTAATCTGAACAGTTCAGTATTTAGAAAAATAAAACTTTCAGGATCATTTGACCTCGTGCCATCGCTTTCCGGGTTTATCTCTTTTCCTGAATTTGATCACCAGGCATTTGGCGGGGAATTTACAATACCTGTTTCTATCAGAGTTTTTGGCGACAAACGTTTCGTTGTTGGTCCCGGAGTCAAGTTAGGGCAGACAAATGTACATAGTTTTCAGGCAGGTCCGGATAGTTTTCAAAGAACAGAAACAGTTTTTCAATTTGGACTGATGGCCCTTGGATTTAATTTTTAAGCTATTCACATAGAATCAACTTAGACAGGCATTATCCGGAATTACACATAATTTAATATGTATAAATACTTCTGTAGTACTATTTTGATTCTACTTTTCTTTACATGTCAATTGGCAAAAGCTCAGGGATCAGACCAATCACATACCACATATGTTGAAGCCTGGGGAAATACCGGTTTATTTTCATTAAACTACGACTACACATTTAAAAATCACTACGGTTTCCGGGTTGGACTTATGGGAGAGCCAAAAACAGAGCTGGAATCAGCTATTAACTCTTTTGGTATTATAACCACTGCCAACGTTTTGGCGGGAGCCGGCAAGCATAAGCTGGAACTGGGCATGGGAGGTTACCTGGAGGTGGACCAGGGATCCAACACAGAAGGCTTTTTTCTAAGCTCAACGTTGGGATACCGCTACCAGGATACTGAGTCAGGAGGATGGATTTTCAGAGCAGGTTTTACTCCGACATATAATTCCTCTGATTTCTTTACGCGTTTTGGAATTAGTATAGGCAGAGTATTGAACTGATAGTGACAAGCAGTGTTTCGGGCTTTCTGCCTTTAAATTAGTAATGAAAGTATTTTATTACTTGCCAAACGGGGCTTGAAATGATCAAAATGTGATAAACGATTCCCCTACATGCTTTAAGTTATCCATCTATTTATTCCTGTATCAGATCGTTTGTGATAAAAACAGCACTCCATACAAAATCCGGTTATGAGATCGCCATTAATACATTTAAACCGGAATCGCCGGGCGACATTGTTGTACTCATACTGCCTGCAAACGGATCCAAACAAGTTTTCTATTCGGATTTTGCGCTATTTTTAAAAAAGAATAACATTATTGTATATACATTTGATTACGGAGGTATAGGGCAATCCAAAAGCGTGAACCTTCGCAGTTTTGATACCTCAATCACGAACTGGGGTAAATATGATCTTGAAGCTGTACTGAGTGCCATCAAAGCGGATTATCCGGATAAGAAACTGGTTGTTGTGGCGCACAGCATGGGAGGGCAGATATTTGGGCTGGCGCCTTCCTCATTATCTGCAGATAAGCTGATTTTCGTAGCCGTTCCGTCCGGTTACCTGAAATTCTGGACAGGTGTCGGCAGGGCAAAAATGCTCATGACATGGTATTTCTGGTTCCCGGTATTAACAAGACTCTTCGGCTATATGCCAACAAGCAAAATCAGCGGGATGGAAGATTTACCCAAAAGCGCGGCACTTCAGTGGAGAAAATGGTGCCTGAGTCCGAACTACCTGTTCGATCATTTGGACGGACATGAAACTTGGTATGACAAAATTGATTGTCCGCTGGTTTCTTACAGTGTTGAAAATGATACCTTTGCCCCAAAGGAGTCGGTTGACTGGTTTACAAATCGCTATACATGCTGCAGCAAGAAACGGATTCACATCAATCCGGCGGATCTGGATATGGAGTATATTGGTCATTCCGGATTCTTTAAGGAGTCGAACCGGGATACTCTTTGGCCAATGCTTCTCAATGAAATAGAGGGTTAAATTAAACATTATACTTTTTCAGACGAGTATTCAATGTACCGGTATGTATTTCAAAAAGATGATTGTCATAATCATAAAAATAGATTGACTCTCCTTCACCGTCTACTCTTGATCGTCCTTTTCTGATGTCAAGACCGAGTTCTTTTATTCGTTGAACGTATGTTCCGAAATTTGTTTCGGACACTTTAAATGCAACATGGTTATAGGTTCGTTCAGACAAGCTGTCACCTTTCATAATGGCAATCCAGGTATCACCTATTTGAAAGAACTTCTCCCCGGATAATGAGTACGTTTTATCACCACTTGAATAAACTTCCTTCGCATCGAATATTTCCTGAAAAAACCTGGTCGCCTTATCCAGGTCTTGCACAATAAATGTAATGTGGCTTATTCCTTCAATCATTTTTTATCGTCAGGGGGTTATTAAAAAATTAATATCATAAATCATGCAAGTTTATCCTGATTTCATATTATTCTTCTGTTTCAACTCTTCAAATCCCTTTTTAATATCCCGTGAATTTTTTGTTGCTGTTATGAATGCGAGCAGCGCAAATATAAATGCTAATAAACTGAAAGTTTCCATAATGTAAATGGATTTTTAATTAAGAATTATGTGCAGGAATTGAGAATATCTTTTTCATTCCAGTGGTTTCTGGTCAATCGATTTCAAAAATTCCTCTCTGTCGAACACCTTTTCGACCGGCTCACCAAACAGGAAACTGAGATGAAACGCAACGGTGAGGTTTGGATCGTATTTGTCGTTTTCAATCGCATTGACGGTCTGTCGTGATACATTGAGTTTTTCAGCAAGGTCTGCCTGCGACAACCGGTGCCGTGCCCGTAATTCCCTGATCCGGTTTTTCATTTGTAATTTCTTGAGGTGAAAAAGAGAATCATACCACGAAGCGGTTCGGCTAATAACAGCCAAAGGGGTGATATATAAAAACCGGTGGCAGAGTAAAGAGCAAAGATTGCAAACCCGATAAAAATTGCAGCTCCGTAAGCAGCAGCAAATGCCGTGAGCTGTATCAGTTTCTCAAGCGAATCGAGAGATTTGATGTAGACCGTGTTGGCATAAATGATGATCAATACGGATACGGGTATCAAGGTTGCACTTGCATTTACCCAGATAGCCGATTCCGGGAGCTGAGTTCCAATAAACCCGGCTATAAATAAAATCAGGCCAAGGGCTGAGCGTATCATCAGTCTCCTCCCGGCCGGTGAATCCGGACCGAAAAAGCCAAATATAATGAGCGAACTATAGGGCCACTCCGAGTGATTTTTGCCGGTTTGATACATACTTTATATTTTTTTGGATTAAAAACTTTACTAAAAGTAAAATTATAATTACATATTGTCAAATATTCTTTACATAAATTAAAAATGTTAGCGGAATTGGTCCGCAGAAATACCCTGAATGAAATAACGATTTCATGAAAAAAGAGAAGCCGTTTTGTTACCTTATTTGTTTTCATAAATAAATTTCCATGAGTGACAATCAAAAATATTGGATGCAAAAGCACGGATTCAGGCTCTTGTTAACTTTTTCCGCCTTGACATACTTGCTCTCCTTTTTTCTGCCGGCGTACTCCGAGCGGTTAAACTTACTTGGATACGAATGCGCCTACATTGCTTTTGCAATTCTCTTCGATGCGAATGTTAATATCGATGGCGGATTCTTTGTACAACTCTTAACGAAAGGACACTTTCTTCTGCTTGGGCTTCATAATGTGATTGTGCCGGTTTGCCTGCTGCTCTGTAAAAAAATTGCAGAGGGATATTATCGGTGGTTAGCCAATATCCTTGCCGTCTCAACGCTGAACACTATTCTGTTCTTTTTTTATAACTACTTTAATGAGGAAATTGCCGGAGAAGAGCTTCTGGCCGGGTATTATTTATGGGTATTTTCCAGTGTATTGATTTATCTTTTACTGAAAGGGAAGTTGAAAAATGAAACGATTATTGGTTTATAAAATCTGAGTTTAATATAGTTTCCGGCAATTCTTCAACACCAAGATCAGACTTAACCAAAACCGGCGGCAAGAACTTTTCACGCGGAGTGCCGTCGATATGATAGAGCCGTTCTGCCGGGATTCTGATTTCAATGCCAGTGTTCGGCAGCGTATGGTTGTATAAAGCACCCCGCAGCCCGGCCATAGGTGTTCCGATAACCGTAGCTCTTTCCATGCCATCAAGGCCGATAGCCAAACCTTCTCCCATGCTGCCGGTCCACCGGCCAACCAAGACAGCAACCGGCTTGGTGTAGGTGAACGGACCCCTGGGTGCTGCCTGTTCGACCCAGATTCGTTTAACGCCAAATTCCCGCTCTTCTGAAGGCAGTTCGTGCATTTGATACGGTTTCGTCTGAGATATCAGACGACTCATGATTCCACGGGCAACCGTACTGTTACCACCACCGGGTGTATTGCGCAGGTCAAGTATCAGGGCATCGGTATCTTTCAGTTTTTCCAGCGCCCTGTCCCATTCCCTGATGAGATCCACATTTCCGAGACTGTTATGAATTTGAATGTACCCGGTATTTTTATCTAAAATATCCATTGAAAGCAGATCACCGGTTTGATCTCTTAATTCCGGCTGAAATTCCATTTTCTTTGTTTGATCGCCTGCGCTGACTTCAATTTGAACCGGTTCATCGTGATAACCGGCGATAACTGACTGAAGTGCCCAGTCCAGAACTTCTGGACCCGGTTCACTAATGGTAACGGGGATACGGTTTTCAACAGCTTTCAGAACAGGCACTCCCCCAACTGAGATAATTTCCATACCCGCCTTCACACCTTCATTCTCAGCTCCGGAGTTGCCCCTTACGGATGTGATTAGAACCTTGTCCTTCCGAAATTCTGCCCATATATCAGAACCGCTTGGCACCATCCTTGGCGAAGAAGAGGTGTTTACACCAAGATGAGCATGATGGTCGTACAATTGCTCAATCAGCTGCTCGAGCAAAGCAATAAATTCCGTGTTATTTTCAGCATTTTCCGCAAATGGCATAAAGTGATCATAAACCCGGTTCCAGTCTGTTGTTTTCTCTTCGAGCCAGGCGTAATTATCCCGAATAAAAGACCAGGCTTCCTCAAAGTCAGCCCCGTATTTATTATTGGGCTGTAGTTCTTGTTTTGATAAAGATTGGGTTGACAGACCACCATAAACAGGGAAAGCAATCATAAATGAAAGAAAAAAAATTACCCGATGCTTAACCATATAGATCATTTTAAAGAGATAATGCTGTTTATTAAAGAATAAATTATAGAAAAAAGATGCGAATAACTTTACTAATTTCCGTATTAAAAGTTTATTCTCTTATGCATCTCTCGGGAAAAAGTTTCAGGCAGCAAGATTATACTAACAAATAGTTATCAAAGCGCAAAATTGATGGCTTGCTCACCTGTAAACATAACCCTAATCATTTTTCCTTTATTCATTTATTTTTCATGCCAAGTTTTTCTATTTTAGCAAGCCACTTTTGCCGGAATGAATCTTTTGAAAGCCTGATCGGCCCGATCGAGGTGATTTTAACTTTTTTTATTCCCACAAACTGCAGTGTCAATTTCTTCATTGCTTTATGGCTGGGTGCCCCGTTCACCAACCGGTAGTACCATGGCGGCTGGTCCATCGTACAGATGATGTGCGCGCTTTTTCCGGTCAGGTATTTGTCCCACCAAACGGAGCCTTCCCGGTGTTTAAACGCAAATCCCGGCAAAAACACCCGGTCGATAAACCCCTTCATAATAGCGGGGACCGATCCCCACCAAACGGGATAAATCCAAACCATGTGCCCGGCCCACAAAATAGATTCCTGTGCCTGAAGCAGATCCGGCTCAAGTTCCGTCCTCTGACGATACCCGTACTGCAGGTTTGGGTTGAACGCCAGGTCTCTTATGTTGATCACTCTTACATCAGCTCCCGAAGCCTTTGCGCCTGTCAGGTATGCCTCCGACAAGCTCTGATTAAAACTTTCCGTATCGGGATGCCCGTTAATAATCAGTATTTTTTTAGTGTCCATCAGTTATGTCGATTTTGCCAGCCATCAAAATTTAAAGATTCATTAAATACATACTACTTGTACCAGTTTGAAATAGCTAATTGAAACACCTATCTCTGTTACAGAGTTGTTTGGCTGCCACACCGTTGCCAATGGTCTCAATCAGCTAAATCATTTAAAGACCGCTGTACTGAAAATACACAGATGAAAATAATCTTAGAAGCGAAACTGCAGATAAAATAATTTTTTAAAAGATAGCTGATTAATTTTTAAACCAGGATTTAATTAAAACTTCTAAATCATTGAATTCCTCTTCCGCATTCCCTGAACCGGAAACGGTTTTGATCAACGTTCCGTCCGGAGCAAAAATAATTTTGTATGGAATGGAAGAAAGGCTGAGTTTTTTTTCAAGATCATAAGCCAGTATGAAATTGAAATCATAGTTGTGTTCGCGAATGAATCTCCTGATTTTACGCTTGCCATCTGCCCAGTCAGGAGAGGCTGCAAGAATTTCAATTTTCTCCGGCCAGGTCTCTTTTGCTTTTTGAAATCCTTTAAAACTCACCAAACAGGGTCCGCACCAGGTTTGCCAAAAGTCCAGCACCACGATTTTACCTTTCAGTTCAGAGATTTTAACTGTGGTTCCATCCAGGGATTCAAATTCAAGTTCATTGACTATTTTCTGAGCGTACAAGTCTGAAAGAATTGGATTATTTTCTTCATCCAGCTCGAACTGAGTTGATTGAGCTTTTAATGGGACAATTTGCAAAGCAAAAATTGTTGTCAGGAAAATTAAATTGGCAATTAAAGTATTCATATTTTAATTATTTGGTTCATGTTTTGGAACAAAACTAATTACAAAGAGAAAGCTTTTTTCGGGAAGGTGATGAAGATGAAGAATTTTGTGAAGAAATCTAACCTTCAGGGAAGTATTTGAAGATTTTGGTACTAATGTGAAGGTCAATAAAGGTTTTTATCATCAAAATTTTGAGAAACAGGGATAGGGGAATCAACATTTTTTAGAACAGCTGAACGTTTTCTTTTATTACCTTGAATTATTTCAAGATAAAGAGGATTAATAATATATGACCGATGGACCCTGATAGCAGAATCTATTTGATTTTCCATATCCTGCAGAGATGAGCGCATTAATTTTTTATCGAGTTCCTCTCCATTTATATAGTAGATTGTCACATAATTTTGATCAGATTCTGCGAATACAAATTGTTTCTCACTGATCTTCAAAACATCTTCCTTGTTCTGTCCTTTTATTTTGATCAGGTTTTCCTGGGAAGAGTGATTTTTGTAAAGTATGGCATATATAATTATTAAAAAGGGAATAAAAAGGGGCACATAAGGCCACGCAAAAACCAATTGATGCTCTAACCAGCGATCTAGTGAAGGTGTGATTGAGTTAATTATTGTAATATTGTAGAAATAGCTGGCTGTCGATATTGAGATGCCTAAAAAAGACTTTGAAATAATTTCATGATATACTCTCCAGACTTTGGCATTCAGATTATAAAACCATCTTTCAAGTCCATAAAAAAGTAAAAAGGGGAATATAAAACACAGCGCAAAACCGGAGAGGCGAAGATTGCGATAAGGCACCTGGTAATTATCGGTACCATGAGGTTCCAGAAAAATGGTTACGAATACCTGGATACCGCCAAGAAAAAGTGAAATCAGCAATACTTTTTTAAAGCTAAACAGGTAAGGAATTCTTTTCGACAGGAACCCTAAAGATGAATACAGCAATCCTTTTAGAGAATTCATATTTAATTGTACTTCAAAATTCTTTTTTAAAAAATTTAATTCAGATTGAATATAACATTTAAATTATACTGTTTATTTTTGGCAAAGCAATCTTTTACAGTTTCCGCCCATTCATTTGGAAAAGAGGAAATTGTAATATTTTCCCATCAATGCAGATTAAGAGAAACAAAAAAGTACTGAAATTCCAATCTGATTAGTTTTATAAGAAAACAGAAAACAGAAAACAGAAAACAGAAAACCGGAAATGAGGTGGGAGATCTCTTGCTACAGGCAAAAATATTGAATAGAGATGTGTATTTTACAAGTAGTTATCAAACAGAGAAAAATTTGGTATTATAATGAGTACAATCTTCACGATTGGCATTTTCTTATGCTTTTTTCTTCAGTTTTTACTGATGTTTAAACCGGGGAAATCCACTTCTGATAAGATACTTGCGTTCTGGATGTTTTTCCTGGGAATACATCTTTTTAGTTATTTTATACATTCACAAGGATTTTGGGAAACATACCCTTTACTGGCAGGGATACATCACCCACTCCCTCTTCTGCATGGACCTATGCTTTATCTTTATATTCTGTTTTCACTGAGACCGGAAAAAAGTTTTACCAGGGAAAATTATATCCACTTTCTGCCTGCTGTGGGTTTTTATATCTACCTGATCCCGTTTTTCTTCTTCTATACCTCAGAGCAGAGGGCGATGGTAAATGATGGACTGGTTGATGATTATTCCGTTTTTATTGCTCTTTCGCTGGTGGCTTTCCTGGTTTCGGCGGTTGGCTATGCTATTGCTTCATCACGGTTGTTACACCTTTACCGTGAAATGACCGATCAAAATTTTGCATATCGTAAATCGATTGATTTGAACTGGCTGAATCACTTTATATGGGGGATCGGCCTGATTTTTGTTATTGCTGTTATTCTGTCGATCATGCAGGAGTGGCTGGAGATTGATTTCGATTTTAACACAGATCCGGTTTTCTATTCTCTGATAATTCTTTTCATTTTATATCTGGGCTATTCCGGAATCAGAACCCAGGGGATTTTTTCTACAAATAATGCAACTGTCCATGTTCCAGATCCGAAAACTACTGGTGAGTACAAAAGGTCTGGTTTGAAAGAAGAAGATGCATTGTTATATCATCAAAAACTTAATGGGATGATGAAAACCCGGAAACCATTTCTTGAACCAAAAATATCGCTCACCATGCTGGCCGAAGCTCTTGATATGTCTCCTAATCATCTCTCGCAAATTATAAATCAGTATGAGAAGAAAAACTTTTACGATTACATAAATGGGTATCGTGTTGAGGAGTTCAAAAAGAGAGCACTTGAGCCGGAAAACAGTAATTATAGTATCCTTGCAATTGCTTATGATTCAGGGTTCAATTCCAAGTCATCATTTAACCAGGTATTTAAAAAAATTGAAGGCAAAACCCCTACCCAATATTTGAATACAAGGAAAGTATCTGTGTCTTAGACAAGGTGCTTACTGAGACTGTCTTAAACAGGGACAAACCCACCCGCCCGGACGTTTAATAGGTTCATACTTACAGGTTTGGACGATGTGTGTCAAACAAAACGTCATCTTTCGGTAAACTCATCCACCAAATGATGAAAAAGAAAAGATTCAAATCCGGAAATATTTACGAGAGTATCGCTTTTGGAATCCTGATTGTGATAAGCATAGTAATTATGGCCGTAGTTATTTGGATAAACATCAAAGAGTGGTTGAGATAATTATTCAAAACAATCAAACTTTATAGTTATGAAACGAATAAATATTTTTCACCCGTCAGAGGATCCATCTCTCTATTCACTCGCAACCCGTTCATCACAATGTATTGAACGGCTTAACATGACAGCGCAAAAATCTTTTACTAAAAATTGTGCCGGTGTATTACTTGTTGTCTTTCTAATTCTGTTCAGCCAATCTGCTGCAGCGCAATTGAGACCCGGTCTTACATTTGGTCATGAAATCTGGCCGTCTTCATCGGTCTCGAATTTAGATACAGATGAATCACTCGTTCAGTCACTGAGTGATCTCTCTATATGGACAGACGTTCGGTTTGTTCGGGTATCTTATCCAATGATGCTTCAGAATGGACAAATGTTTCTGGATATTCAGCCCGGATTTCAACGAATTCAATTCAGCTATGACAACTGGACAGAGGAGCTTCCGCGACCAACAGATGCATATATAATCGACCTTAATGTTATCAGTCAGCGTCAGCTTTCCAAGCGATGGTCTCTGCTGGCACAGGTTACTCCGGCACTTAAGTCCGGACTTGAAGAAAAACTGGCAAGCGAGGATTTTGCAATTGAAGGGGCGATTCTCGCCATCCGGCAACTGAGTGATCGGTCATCTTACGGTTTCGGTGTTGCGTATTCGACAAATTTCGGTGCACCGGTACCAATTCCGCTGCTTCAATTCGACTACAGGGCCCCTCTTTGGAGTGGAGGGCCTGAATGGCGTGGAAGTGCACTGCTGCCTTCGAGCCTGGAAGCATGGGTTATCCCGGCCCGACGCCTTGAGATTGGGTTACAATTAAAATCGATGGGCGACCGTCACCACATAACGGAAACAGGGACCGTTTCTATGCAAAAACCCTTCTCTGACTATTTTGATACGGTTATGGGGCCATCCATTATTCTGTATTTAACACCATGGTTGAATCTTAGCATAGATTCCGGGATTTCCTTGTACAGGCAAATGAAAATAACAGATGGCAGGGAAGAAGTTATCAATTTTGAGCCTGATCAGGCAGGTTTCCTTCACTGGCAGTTTACTATTGGCGGTCAGTCACCGCTTAAAGGTCAGTGATTAACCACCATTGAACATTAGTCAGTAATACTCCTTGTGCAAACCGGGAGACCTGAACAACATAAAAAAATTACATTAGAGGAATTGAAAATCATGACACATCCAAAAAACAGAAACACAGACTCATTCCCGGCTTCAACATTTTTTTACTTCCTGATTATTACATTTGGTTTAACGTGGGGAATAATTGGATTATATATTTTTTTACCAACGCAAATGGCGGCCGCTTTTGGAGAGATTACCGGTCAGCATCCACTTTTTTACCTGGCGACTTACGGCCCAGCTGTTGCTGCAATTGTAATTGTTCTTTTTAAAACCGGGCTGAAAGGCCTCAGGCGCTTCTCAGGTCGTCTCTTTATGTGGCGCACCACTGCAGGTTGGTACCTATTCCTGTTAATTGGCATTCCGATACTCTTTTACACAGGAGCTATTGTGAAAGAACTCAGTTTGTCCGAGATGTTCCCGGCTTGGTCAATAGCTGCTTATTTGGGTGCCCTTGCCATGTTTGCCATCAAGGGCCCCGTTGAGGAAATAGGATGGAGAGGTTTTGCACTTCCGTTGTTGCAACGCAAGATGTCCCCGCTTTCGGCGGGTCTCATAATTGGTATCATATGGGGATTTTGGCACCTGCCCGCTTTCCTTTTGAGCGGCACCCCACAAAGCACCTGGTCTTTCACTGATTTTTTTGTCGGAACCATTGCACTTAGCATCATCGCTACTGCCCTTTTCAACGCTTCCAGGGGAAGTATTTTGCTCCCGGCCCTGTTCCATCTTCAAGTGATCAATCCGCTCTGGCCCGATGCCCAGCCCTACGACACTATACCATTTGTTGTGGCTGCCATTGTAATTGTTTGGATTAACCGGGAAACAATGCTCAAAAAGAGTAGTGGTGTGTATACAATACTTTCTCCGGGGAAATACGAAGGAGACAAATTTGAGAATGTCAAAACTGCAAAACCGATATCCCAAAACGTGGCTACGCCAACTGACAGATAAAAAAGATGGAAATCCATGGGGGACTGATAGTACAATTATGACCCACTATGGCAATACAAACTTTGAAACTGATTAATTATGAGTTACCAAAATAAAGCAAGAATTCAACTAACAATCCCGATTATTCTTCTCGGAATGTTGATTCTACTAATGGGCGGTAATTTCTTTCCGTCCGAGTATTTACCGAATCGAATTGCGAGTAGTAATTCTGCAACTAAGGATAGTGTTAACCTAAGAGAGATGTTCCGGGTGACACTCGATTCAGTGCGAATCAGATATGGTTTTCCCGGTGCAACAGCCGCATATATGTGGAAGGATGGAGAGTTTGGAGCAGCGGCCACCGGTTTATCTGATCTTGAAAACGGTGCCTTGATGACAGCCAAATCCCGGATGTTATCTGCCAGTATTGGGAAGACGTTTGTTGGGGCAATTGCTGTACAACTTGCACATGAAGGTGTTCTGGATTTAGATGTGCCGATTCAACAATGGCTTGGCGATCGCACCTGGTTTCAAAGGCTTCCCAATCACAAACGAATTACTTTGCGGCAACTTCTCACACATCGGTCTGGTCTTCCAAATCATGTATTCATGCCAGAGTTTGCGGATCAGGCAAACAGGCGATGGCGTGAACAAAAACTTCCTTTCCCACCTGATTCACTGGTTCAGTTTGTGCTGGATAAACCACCACTATTTGAAGCCGGTAAAGGCTGGGCGTACACTGATACAGGATTTATCCTGGCTGGAATGATAATTGAGGAAGCAACAAATCGCGATTACTATGAGATAGTACAAGATCAATTTTTAAAGCCACTGGAACTAACGTATACAAGCCCCTCCAACAGTCGACATCTTCCGGGATTAGCATCGGGTTACGCAGAGGAAAACCCATTCGGATTTCCCGTGAAAACTACCTTAGATGATGGAAAGATGGCTTGGCACCCGGGAATCGAGTGGACCGGAGGTGGCTTGGTAACTACTTCAGGCGACCTTGCACGCTGGGGCGCGGCTCTCTTCAGTGGAAAAGCTTTACCGGAAGCATCACGTAAACTGTTATTAACTTCCTCTTCAATTGATCCATCTAACCCGGATGTTCACTATGGAATGGGTGTCGCCATTTATCAGAAAAGCCAATTCGGTACAGTTTATGGCCACGGAGGATGGATTCCAGGATATACATCCAGCCTTCGATATTATAGCGAATACGGTGTTGCAATTGCCTTTCAGATCAACACAGATATCGGAATTATGAATGATACAAGTTCTGTGGTACCAAAAATGGAATCCAAGCTTGCTGAAACTGTTCTATCATCAAGGGAACGTTAGGCCGGGTATCATAAAAGATAAACTACATGCTGAGATATTCGGTTCAGGATCCATTAACCAATAAATCCTGGTTTGATATCGCGACATCCAATTTTCACATCGGCTATTTACTTGTTACAGAATTACTTTCTCTGCGTCTCTCCTCAGCGAATATGGCATTTTTTCAGAATATCCGAATCGAATTAATAGCAGGGGATGTTTCGAACCAAGATTGAATTGTTCGATAAGCTTTTGCCTCACCTCCAATTCCTCGCAAGGCATATTTACATGCGCATGATGAATATTCAGTTTAGTTGCCGTAAGTGCAAATCGCTGAAAAGCCCTGCCCAGTTTGATCCAGTGAGCGGCATCGTTCGTATCAACGGTAAAAAGAGCGAATCCCGCCGATGCATCGATAAGTTTTTTCCAGCGTTTAGCTTCGCTTTTTGCTGAGATAAAATATTTCATGAAGATCGAGCCTAAAAAGCAGGGAATATTTGGCAGACCCATACATTTTGCCCACAAGCCATCATTTTTTTCTTTCGCTTCACGATCTGAAAATCGAATCCAGTGAACCAGTTCATTGATAAAATCCTGGTTTTGGAACTGGAGATTACTGCCTTCAATGATTAATGGTTCCAGATCTTCTATTTCATTGCTATGGGTAAGGGTGATCATATCAACACCCTCAAAATCAAAAGACTTTCTAAGCAGATCTAAATCATGTGATGGCACGTCTCTCTCGGTATAATTATTTCTTGTGGATTGCCTTTTTTCAATAAAATTTACCAGCTGATTTCCTTGTATTGCGTCATCATTTTTTAGAACAATCTTAATGAACGTGTCACCCTTTTCTGATTCAGGGATGCTGACATAAGATTGAAGTCCATATTTGGCAGCTGCTATAACAATATTTTCGGCAGAGCAACCAAGACTAATGTAGAGTGCATGATTGTCGCTGTCCACCGCGGGCAGGGCACGAGTGAAATCCGGGTGAATATCGATTTCGTTTTCCCCGGTTGAAAATAACCAGGGCTGTGTATTATGTCCGGATGGCGCTTTTACTCCGTATTCTATAAGTTTCTCCAGATTCATTGGTTATTAACAATTTTATTTCTTTTGCTGATGAAAATTATTTTGAGTAGTTCTGCGGTTCGCTACAAATTCATACTATTTTAGTCTCCTATGATTAAATTTAATCAATTTTTTCCGGAACAAGTATTCCAAACTTTTTTACCAATATCTAAAATAGTTTATGATTAGACGGTTATCTGCCAAATCCATTACTCTTTCTTGGCAGGAAAGAATCTTCCATAAGTTAGCATGCGCCAGATCCATTCGAGCGGACCGTATCGGAATTTGCTGAGCCACCACTTACTGACAATGATTTGCAGCACGATGAATCCGAAAGCGATCGAGAAAGTGTAAACATTTCTGATTTCACCGAGGAGCCCCAGACCCCATCCGTAAAAGATGGCTGTGCCCACGACCGATTGCAGGACGTAATTTGTGAGGGCTGTCCGGCCGTAAGGGATAAAGTGGCTGAAAAAGCGGGCTCCCCGGATCTTTTGGAATGTCAATATAAAGAGGCATAGCACAATAACGGTCAGTGATAGGTTGAGAAGATCGTAGAGTGTAAGACCAATCATTACAAGCCAGGAGTCGAGGCCGGTTATGCCTGATGCATCAAATGTAAAAAATAGAATGGTAGAAACAGCTACTACAATTAGCAGTCCGGCACCGGACCATTTCATTGCTTTTTTCAACTGTTTTGTGTACCGGATGGTGTTTTCGAAAAACCTCATTCTGCCGAGCATCAGTCCGGCCAGGAAAAATGCGAAGGTGAGGTAACCGCGGGAGAAAACGCCAAGCTGAAAATCAGCCTTCATTAGCATTCCTTCCGTTGCGTTGGATTCAAATACGCTCCATAAACTGCCGGATGTAAGTGTGGTAAAGTAAACCATAAGTTGCGGTGAATCGGGCAGAAATTCTATAGCACTGAAGAGGTTCTCTGATCCGTTTATCCAGAAAATGATGATTCGGGGGATCCCGAGGAAAATGAGTGTAATAATTACCATCAGCCATTTGCCAGGCACTTTGTGAAAAAAGACCAGGGCAAGTCCCAATGCAGCGTAGATAGTGAGAATATCACCCCTGTAAAACATGTGATGCAGGTAGCCGATGATCATCAAAATCAGAAGTCGCCACACAAACCGAAGCCTGAAATCGACGCCTCGGTGAGCTGCCCGGTCCATTTGGATAAAAAAGCCGAGCCCGAACAGAAGCGAAAAGAGGGCAAAAAATTTACCGCGAAGAAAGAGATTGATAAAGATGTCTATAGCTTGGTCAAGTGGGCCCTGAACCACTGCATCCATTGCACCTTCGGGTGCCGGTGCGGCGAGGAACTGTTCGGTAAAATGGACAAAAACGATTCCTGCCAGTGCAAACCCGCGAAAAGCATCTATGATTTCAATACGCCGTAGCTGTGGTTTCAGAGCAGTTGAATTCATCTGGTTATTTTATGTTAGCAGAGCTATGGAAACATATATCAAAATACGGTAAAAGCGGAATAAAGATTCAGAAGTGAGATGCTTTGTGTCAATAAAAAAACTGCCCTGTCTTGCTTCCCTACCTTTAATTCATCATATTGTGAGTAAATACTCACATACTAATCAGGTCTTATGAAACCAGGGTTAATGATTTCACTTTTATCCATTGGTTTCCTTTTGATTGCTGTCACTCAGAATGGCAATGTGACAAAAGAGAAAGAGGATAAATCTCTTAAAACTATCATGCAGCTTTTAATGTCGGATATGCAAACTATTGAGGTTGGTATCTGGTACGAAAATTATGAGACGATTCGGGCTGGTGCAGAAAATATTGTAAACCATCCTAAAATCCCTGTTAACGAGCGGCAAAGAATTGCAAGTATATTGGGACAGAACAAAATGAGAGCTTTTGCTGCTTACGACAAATTGGTACACGATCACGCAGATACCCTGGCACAGGAAGCTGAAGCAAAAGAGATGGAATTGATTCTTAAACGTTACAATATCATTCAAAGGGGCTGTGTAAATTGCCATGTAAATTTTCGAAAACTAATAATGGAAGGCAGATAGGTGAACAGTACAAAAAAAGAAGCAATATTAGATGCGGCACTGAATCTATTTGTAAAAAATGGAATTGACGCAACATCCATCCGGTCTATAGCAAAGGGCGCAAAAACTGCCGAAGGTAATATCTACCGACACTTTGAAAATAAAAATGACCTGGCCCGTGAGATTTTTTTGAATTGCACCATGCAGTTCAGATCTGCTTTTGAAGAGGCTGTGGAAAAGAAGGATAGCCCGGAGGAGCAGATAAGTGCACTGGTCCGTTCTATATTTGATTTTTCCATCAACATGAAGCGGGAGTTTGCGTATATTTTTATTGTATTTCACCGGGAAGAAATCATTACCAAAGAAACCCTTTCCAAGCCTCTTCCTAAAGATGTATTTGTTGACATTTTAAAGAAAGGGATGGAGGCAGGTGATTTCCGTTCAGTGAATCCGGATATCGTTGTCTCCTGGTATGTGGGAATGGTTCAGCGAAGTTTTACATTCCTGGAACGTGGCATGACCCCGCTCTCGCAGGATGAAGTTATTGAACAGACAGTTGATGCAGCTTTGCGGATCATCAAGAACTGATTTATTCCACTCGACTGACGAGTGGATCTATTTAAATTCTGGTTATCCTTAGATCACTCGTCCGTCGAGTTCTCCGGGGATTGATCTTCGGAATGCCCGTGAAGGGATGTTGCCTTTCTTACTCGTCAGACGACTGAGAGTTTATTGCTCTTGGTATATTTTCCCCATGTCGTCAGACGAGGAGTGGATTACGCATCGGTCATCACAGGCTGAAGGCCTGACGCAACTCAGCCCCGACACGGTTGTGTCGGGGTTTCAGTGAGGTGCCAAACGGGCAGGCTGAAGGCCTGCTGCAGAGAGATTCACATCTATTGAAGGAGTGGAGTTCGGGCAAAGTTCATTGTAATAGCAATCAGAATCATATATCCGTTCATTTTCGCAACCTGTCCTGTATCAGGTTTTCAGCCTGTTTTTGCCCATATTTTGTTGCCCTCGACTGACGAGTGGATCTATTTAAAACCCAGCCCAACTAAGATCACTCGTCCGTCGAGTTCCCCGGGGATTGATCTTCGGAATGCCCGTGAAGGGATGTTGCCTTTCTTACTCGTCAGACGACTGAGAGTTTATTGCTCTTGGTATATTTTTCCCCAAGTCGTCAGACGAGGAGTGGGTTACGCATCGGTCATCACAGGCTGAAGGCCTGCTGCAGAGAGATTCACATCTGTTGAAGGAGTGGAGTTCGGTCAAAGTTCATTGTAATAGCAATCAGAATCATATATCCGTTCATTTTCGCAACCTGTCCTGCATCAGGTTTTCAGCCTGTTTTTTGCCCATATTTTGTTGCCCTCGACTGACGAGTGGATCTATTTAAAACCCAGCCCAACTAAGATCACTCGTCCGCCGAGTTCCCCGGGGACTTGATCTTCGGAATGCCCGTGGAATTGATAGATAGATCGGCACTCTTCACGTTATAGCAAGAGTATGGATTAAATCAGACATCCAACCTGCTTTTATCTAATTCATCATTAATCACGAATCGTGTGACGGCTGAGTGTTTTCTGCCAATTTTCTGTTGCTTATCCACTGAATCAGATCATCAATTACCGTGTAAAATACCGGGATCACAACCATCGTCAATAAGCTTGAAGCTGTCAGGCCCCCGATGATAACGATTGCCATTGGCGAAAACCGTTCGGCACCCAATGCCATTTCGAGGGCCAGGGGCAACATACCGATTACGGTTGAGAAAGTGGTCATCATAATAGGCCGAAACCGAATTGCGACTGAATTTCTTACAATTTCTTCCCGGCTTTCACCCTGCATCTGATTTAAAATAAAATCAATAAGAATAACCGAGTTGTTGACAGAAATTCCAATGAGTAATATGAAACCTATCAGAACTGACATGGAAATCACTTTACCGGTGATGACTAACCCCACTACAGCTCCCACAACAACCAAAGGGATTGCAAGCATAACCGTTAACGGATGAATAAAAGAACGGAACTGCGCAACCATGAGAAGATAAACAGCTATCAATGCGGTTAGAAGCGCGGAAAGCATTTGTGACCTGGACTCCTGCAGGTCGGAGTTCTCGCCGGTTACCTGGATTTCATATCCATTGGGGAGATCCATATCGGCGATAGAGGTTTCAATATCAGCAATCACATGGCTGAATGCCCGGTTGTAGGTAAAACCCAGAACATCTGCTGTACGAACCAGGTTTTCCCGTGTGATCAGGTTGGGAGCAAGTTGCATACTAGTACTTGCAACGGAAGAGAGTGGCAATCCGGGTTTCAGTTTTGTCTGTAAAACATCATCCAGAACTTTCCGGTTCAGCGAATCATATCTGACCACAATATCCGGGTCGGTTCCATCTGCAGCATCCATTTTGGTTACCGGAAATCCATCCACAGCGGCAAACGTCTCCTTTGCGATATAGTCGGGGGAAAGATTGTAATAAGATGTATTCAGCCTGTCGATCGTGAATTGAACCTCGGGGCGCTCGAGTGTCCACTGCCGGTACACATTCACAGCTCCCTCAACCTTACGTGCCCGTTGGGCTACTTCCTTTGCAATGACATCGAGCTGATTCAGATCTGGTCCCGATATGCGCACATCAATGGGAGCAGAGGTAGAACTTTTAGCTGTACCGCCCATCTCTTTTAGAACGGCGGTTCTGATCCCGGGAATCTGACTGATTTTTTCCCGCAGTTCATCTTCCACGTCCCATATAGATCGCTCCCGATCTTTTCTCGAAACCAAATCGACTGTGATAAATGCCTGTTGAACTCCCATGGCGCCTGCATCACCGAAAAATTTTGCGTCCGGTTCAAAACCGATCTGAGATGTGTAGTTGATCACATCCTCATCACTGCTGAGCAGATCTTCAATCTCATAAACGATCGACTTGGTCTGTTCAAAGGAGCTTCCGGCTTCTGCTTCCATAGAGATAAAGAAAGATCCTGAATCCAGTTTGGGCAGCACTTCCATACCTCTCATGGCCAGAAGTGCCATACTCCCGATAAACAGGATCAGAGTACCGGTCAGCAGTACCGTCCGTTGTTTTAATGACCATTTCAGAAGCAACAGGTAACCGTCTCTCAATTTATCCATCCCGCGATTGAAGGGGGCAACGTATTTTTTAATCCACGAACTTTTGTCTCTCTTTTTTCTTTCAAGCAGATAAAAAAGAAGTGGAATCAGTGTCACAGCCATCAGTATGGAAGAGCCGAACGCAAAAATCATGGTAAGTGAAAGCGGACCGAATACTTTGCCTACAAGTCCTGTCAGGAATTGAAAAGGAATCAGCACGATGATGGTTGTAGCCACACCTACAAGAACGGCAAAAAAGACCTCACCGGTTCCTTCAATAGCGGCTTCTTTGGCAGACATGCCTCCCTTGTCGTAGTTACGGCTGATATTCTCGATAACAACCACAGCGCCGTCAACCACCATTCCAACAGCCAGGATAATGGCTGAAAGAGTTACCAGGTCCAGCTCAACGCCATTCAGTTTCATCAGTGCGAATGTGAGCAGAAAACTCATGGGCATGGCAATACTCACAATAAAGGCACGTCTGATACTCTCAAGGAATCCAAAAATGATTAAGGAGGCCAGGAAAAGCGCAAGTGCAGTGGATGTTGCCATATTGCTTGTTACCTGCTCGGTAAAGGTGCCTTCTTCTGTGGCGACTTCAAATTTCAGGTCGGGATACTGCAGGCGTAAATTGGGTAATTCGGCCGTTACTCTCTCCACAACCTCAACTGTATTTGCATCATCCTGCTGCAAGACCTGCACAGCTACGACTTCCGTTCCGTTGGCCATGAAGGAACTCCTGGCATCAGCGGAACCATCTGCAACATCAGCTATATCTCCAATTAAAAGCCTTTGGTTCTTTTCGTTTTTAATGGGAATGCCTTTGATCTGTTCAGCTGACGTTAAGGACTCATCAAAGCGCAGAAGAACCTCACGACGGCTGTTATCAATTGTTCCCAATGGACGGGAGACATTGGCCTCTTGTATGGCCCGGCTGACAGAGCCGAGTGTAACTCCTGAAGCTTCCATAAGATCCCGGTCAACTGATATGTTGATCTGACGGCGGAATCCGCCAAAAATATCTACCGAGGCAACGCCGCGGAGCCGCTGTAAGGCCGGAGCAATTTTATCATCAGCAATTTGACGCACTTTTTTCAGATCACCGTCATGTGCACTCACGCCCAGTGTTATGACCGGCTTATCAGTTGAACTGATCTTCAAAATACGGGGCTCACCTGCAGACGGGGGCAGGCTGCCGCGAATTCTGCTCACCCCGTTTTGAACGTCTACTGCGGCCAGGTCCGCACTTACATCATACTTGAATTCTGCGGTTACCACCGACAAACCGTCCTGTGATTTTGAAGTAACTTTCGCAATACCGTCAAGTGAAGCTACTTCCTCTTCAATATTCTCCGACAGCTTATCGGCTACATCAAGTGCCGTTGCACCGGGGTACTGAGTGATAATGGTAACGATTGGAGGGGTGGTCTCCGGGAACAGGGAAATAGGAAGGGTTAGATATGACTGCACACCAAATACAAAAATGGCTAAAGCCAATGCGTAAATGGTATACCTGTTTTTTATCGAAAATCCTGCCCAGTTCATAATTTTTGGTAGATTATCATTAAATATTCGGCTTAACTTCACGGACAACCTTCACCAGGTCGCCATCTTCTACACTATTGACTCCGGAACTGATAATTTTATCCGATGTAGAAATTTCGCCTTTCACCTGTCGATATTGTCCTTTCTGAATACCAAGCTCTACAGGAATGGCTTCCGCAATCTCCTGACCATTTACTTTAAAAAGACGCGTGGTTTTACCTCTCAAATCAATGGATGATACAGGCACCAACAATGCGTTTTTTTGTTTATTGACTTCAAACTTCAGGGAGACTCCTGCTCCCGATGGGCGTCCAATGAGTCTGTTATCCGGGAAGGATGTAAACACGCGAACGCTTCTGAAAGGTAGCTTGGCTTGCGAATCTATCCTCGTTACGGCTCCCTCTGTTGTTTCTCCGGAATTCAGTTGTGCAGTCACACGTGAGCCGATTTTTATACCTTTCTGAATATCCTGCTCAATCAGATCCGCATGTACAACAGGCTCTCCCTGGTGGAAAAAGAAGACAGGCTGATTGGGCATAATATTGCTGCCTTGCCGGACCAAAACAGACCCGATTGTACCGTTTGAAGGAGCTTCCAACCGGGTGAGCTTTTTGCGTTCACGCACTTCTTCGAGTGCGGCTTTAGCTGAGTTGTAACTGCTGCGGGCTTGTTCATAGTTAAAAGTGGTTTTGTCAAAAACCGTTTTTGCAATTGCGCCTTCGTGATAAAGAGTGCTGTCTGTGGCCGCCTCTTTCTCCCAAAATTCTTTAGAGGATTCCGCTTTGTTTAATTCACTGCCCGCCCGGCGCAGCTGGGCGTCCAGCTCAGGTACTGAAATAAGAGCCAGCAAGCGGCCTTTTTGAACTTTTTCGCCCTCTTCTGTATGAATGGATTCCAGCATTCCCTGTAGACGAAAGGAGAGGTTGCCATCTTGAGTTCCGGCAACTGTACCTGTGTAGGAAAGATAATCCGCAACGGTAGCAACTGCTGCCTGTGTCACTTCAACGGCGACTGTATCCTGTTGTACTGAGGAGACAGATACTTGTGGTACTGCAGTTTCTCCGGGGCTGCTGAACCAATAAATTAGTAAAGCTCCCGGGAGAGATATTCCGATGATAAGTAACCTGTATTTTCTAATCATAGCTGTTCACCTTCTGCCAGTTTAATCGCCATTTCTCTATTTAGTTGTCCGGTTAATACTGCAATATTGAGATTGAGTAACCGGAGCTGTGCTCGCATGCCAATCAATTCAGCCCGTACACTATTCAGTGTGGATTCGGTGGTCAATAAATCGGTTAGCGTAGATCTGCCTTCACGATAGGAGATCATCTCAATCCGGCAAGTCTCTTCAAGATATTTCACGCGCGTTTTTGCTGATTCAATCCGTTTTTGTGTTTCGAATTGGGCATTCGTCAAGTTGTTTAACTGCTGACGATAGATTTGCCGCGCCTGTTCCAGTTGAATCTCTTTTGATTTGGCTTCATTCTTTTTGACCTGGTTGTTCACGATCTGTTTGCCTGTGAAAATCGGGATGTTTAACCGAATTCCGACCATCCATTGATCATCAATTTCAAAATTGCTTCCCGAGCGGAACTGTTCCGCTGCAAAAAGATTGACCTGTGGTAAAAAAGCACGGTAGGAAGCTTTCTTCTCGAACTCAGAGGCCATCCACTGTTCACGAGCCGCCATTACAGGGGGTGCCTCTTCAGCTGCCGGGTTATCCGGATTAAACAGAATGTCATTTTTAAAACCGGGTGTAATGATATCATATTCAGTCAATTTCTGTCTTACAGCCAAATCATCAGACAGTATTTGTAAAAGCTGGTCAATGCTGTTTTTTGTTGAAATCAGACTGGTTTCTGCTGAAACAATTGCGTCCTCAATTTTCAAAATATCAATGTCTGCCACTCTTCCCTCGCGCCGCAGGGATTCCAATTGATCCCGGTTCTTTTTTAAAGCATCAACTCGTTCCATTTGTACATTCCTAAGCTCCTTAAGTTGTTCCAGTTGCACAAATGCTGACGTTGTTGATTCAATTGTTTCCATTTTGGCAAGCTCAAAATTGATATTTGCTGCATCAGCCAGTGCGAGTGCTTTTTGCCTTACTGCACGGCTTTCGCCAAAATCAAAAAGCTTCCAGTCAGCCTGAACAGTCGCCTCGTATAGTTCATTATCAATAGGGGGAAAGGTTCCCTGCTGACGAATGGGTGTGATAATTTGCGGAAATTGAGACCGGGTGTAGGAGAGACTGCTGTTAACCACAGGAACATAACCTGATGACAATAATCCGCTGCCCGCTTCGGCTGCCTCTTTATCAGCTTCGGCAATACGTGTATGCGTTGCATTTTCCAGTGCTCTCTCAATCGCTTCGGATAAGTGAATCGCTGCCTGATCAGAATTATTTTGAGCTGCAGCGAGACTGCTAACGAGAAGCAAAATTAAAATTTGAAACAATACAAATCGCAATGCAATTATTTATATGTGAACGTTCACTCACAATATAGAGATAATAGCTACTGGAGTCAATAGTTTCATTTTTGATCTATGTTGATCTAAATTAATCAGAGAAAATTACACGGATGCTAATTCAATTTGCTTGAAACAACATAAAACTCAATTTTACAAAGTATAGTAGATTCCTAAATCTTTATATGGCGATTGAGATTGATTACTTTCTGCTGTACATTTTAATTAAGTAGTGTATTTTTCGGCAATTCAGGGAAAAATCATATAGTAAAAAAAGTAACCCGGGAGGAAGAGATTATGGCACGTCTTGTAATAATGGGAGCAGGAGTTTCCGGTCATACGGCAGCTCTGCACGCACATCGAAAACTAAAAAGAGATCACGAAGTAGTTGTGGTAAGTCCTAATTCAAAATGGAACTGGATTCCCTCGAACATATGGGTGGGTGTTGGGTTTATGAATACGGAACAGGTTACGTTTGACCTTGCTCCCATCTACAAAAAGATCGGCGTTCCTTTTTACCAGGCGAAAGCAACAGCTATCTACCCGGAGGGAGACAGTGATAACCAGGATCCGTTTATTGAGATTACCTATACCGGGGGAAACCGGAAAGGAGAGACGGAAAAACTGGCATACGATTACCTGATAAATGCCACCGGTCCGCAGCTGCGTTTTGATAAAACCGAAGGACTGGGCCCGGATAATGGATATACAACGTCTGTCTGTACACATGGACATGCCGAGCACGCGTTTCAGCACCTGGAAGAATCTATCGAAAGAATGAAGAGGGGCGAAAGGCAGAAGTTTCTGATTGGAACGGGACACGGAACATGCACCTGCCAGGGTGCAGCATTTGAATACCTTCTGAATGTGGAGCACCTGACCCGCAAACATGGCGTGCGTGATAAAGCGGATATCACCTGGATAACAAATGAAATGGAGATGGGTGATTTCGGTATGGGCGGTATGCATATAAAAAGAGGCGGCTATATTACCCACAGCCGGATATTTACCGAGTCACTTTTTACCGAACGTGGAATCAGATGGATTAAACGCGCAGGTGTTAAAGAAATTGACGAAAACAGATGTCAATATGAGTTACTGGATGGAACCGTGGATGAGGAGGCGTATGATTTTGCTATGCTGCTTCCGCCATTTACCGGTGTTCCGTTGCAAGCTTTTGATAATGTGGGAAAAGAGATTACAGACCGGTTGTTTGCTCCAAACGGATTCATGAAAGTGGATGCGGATTATTCCGGAAAACTTTATGAAGAGTGGAGCCCGTCTGACTGGCCCGAGACCTACCAAAACAGTACATACGACAACATATTTGCAGTCGGTATTGCATTTGCCCCTCCGCATGCCATTTCTATGCCGGCAAAAAGCAGCAACGGGAACCCGATATCTCCCACGCCACCCCGAACCGGGATGCCTTCAGGGGTAATGGGGCGTGAAGTAGCTTTTAATATTGTTGATATGATGAAAGGTGATGCTGAAAAACCTGTTCGTCATGCATCGATGGCAGATATGGGAGCAGCCTGTATCGCTTCAGCAGGTGCCGGTGCATTAAAAGGAACGGCTGTTTCAATGACTATGTATCCCATCATTCCGGATTTTGAAACCTATCCCGATACAGGCCGTTCACTGAAATATACCACTGGCGAAATAGGTTTGGCAGGACACTGGACCAAACATCTGCTGCACTTTGGATTTATGTACAAAGCACAGGCAAAACCATTGTGGAGACTCATTCCCGAGTAGTTTGAAACCAGAACTTTAAGAGAATAAAATCATGAATAAGGAAAGCTCAAAACGAACACCGTACGGACAAACGTACTATCCGCCGGTACCTTCCAAATTTACAGAGTGGAAACGTACGAACCCGGTCTGGCAGTTCTTCAGATTCCTGGTGATTAATGTCAAAATGCTGATTATGGCCAGGAAACACTGAGACATAAAGGGGGTGTGCTTAGTAGCCCATAATTAAAATAAACGAGTAATCCGGAAGCTTCCAATCTTTAAAACAATGAGCTTCTGAAGAATCCTGTACGATAAAAAATTGTTTACTTGTAAGAGCCTGTTTTCAATTGACAATTTTTCTGGAAAAGAGAGGAGACAGTTATGAAATTGTATACGATCGGCGGATACAACGAAGTTGGGAAAAACATGACAGCAGTGGAGGTCCGGGATGAAATTGTGATCCTTGATGCGGGGTATGATATGGAATCTCTTATGGATGAAGAGAATGAGGTGGAATCTGTATCCACAAAAGATCTGATCAAAAAAGGTATCCTTCCAAAGGATAAAGAAGTATATGATCAGCGTGAAAAGGTAAAAGGGATTGTCATTGGCCACGGTCACCTGGATCATGTGGGTGCAGTTGCCAATTTTGCAGCTTCCTACAACTGCCCCATTATCGCTTCACCATACACAATGAAAATTGTTGAAGAACAGATCGGTGAATTAAAAAAAGAGATCGGGAATGAGCGTATTGTTCTGAAACCCGGCAGTACCTACAACCTGACATCAAAATTTGCAGTTGAGTTTGTAAAAGTAACACATTCGATTCCGGATACCATGCTTACGGTTCTGCACACGCCCGAAGGCCGTTTTGCATACGGACTTGATTTCCGGGTAGACAACAAACCTGTTTTAGGAGATCCTACCGACATAGAAAGACTTAAAGAACTTGGGAAAGAGGGTATCAAAATTCTGGTGGCAGACTCCACACGTGTAGATGCCCCCGGCACCGGTTCCTCCGAATCAGATGTTCTTGAACAGTTGCGTTTTAAATTGGATCAACTCTACAGTGAGGATGGAGCGGTTATCATAACAACCTTCTCTTCTCATATTGGAAGGTTAAAAAGCATTCTGAAAGTGAATGATGGACGCAGAAAGATTGCGTTCATAGGCCGGTCACTTAAAGAATATACATCACCCGCTTCCGACCTGGGATACATTCAGCTGAATGATGTACAAATAGCCAGCTACAAAGAAGAAGTTGACAAGCTTTTTGGCATCATCAATGAAGAAAAAAACAGATGGCTGATCGTTTGTACAGGGAACCAGGGAGAGGCCCGTTCCGTGTTAAAGAGAATATCCGAAGAACAGTATCCATTTCGGCTTGCTCCGGGTGATGACGTGATATTCTCCTCTTCAACCATACCTACTGAAATAAACCGTGCCGAGCGCTATAAACTTGAAAAAACTCTGAAAAAGACCGGTGCCCGTCTTCATTTTGAAATTCATGCTTCCGGTCATGGCCACCGTGAAGATCTCAGATTTTTGATTCACACCCTGAGGCCTGAAATAATGATTCCGGGACATGGAGACATTCATAAACTTGCTGAGCATGCAACTCTTGCACAAGAAGAGGGATATGTGCTAAATGAGAATCTATTCATCTGTGAAAACGGAAATGTGCTGGAATTTTAGAACAGTTCAGAATTGATAACTATGAATACGCGAAAGAAAAAAAGCCGGAATTCATCAAGATGTCTGATAAGACAATAAAAGAAGCAAAATTAAAAGATGCATACAGTCAGACAACTGACGCAGTAATTAAAAAATTGGAATCAGACCCCGAAGAAGGGCTCAACTCTGAAGAAGTAAACCGGCGAAGAAGGGAGCATGGCCCCAATATACTTCCTGAAAAAGATGAAATAACTGCTTTCGAAATTTTTATCAAGCAATTCAAAGATTTTCTTATCCTGATTCTTTTTATAGCAGCAGGAATAGCCTTTTTTGCTGATCAGATTATAGACACCTACATCATTATGGCAGTAATTCTATTTAATGCCATCATGGGATTTGTTCAGGAGTATCGTGCTGAACAAGCTGTTGAAGCTATTAAAAGCCTGGTAAAGCATAAAGTAACTGTTCTTCGAAACGGGGTTCAGCATACAGTCGATTCAAAAAATGTAGTCATGGGTGATATCCTGCTTTTACAGGAAGGTCAGACCGTAGCAGCCGATGCCCGCCTTTTTGAGGTACATAACTTACGCACAAATGAGGCATCTCTTACCGGAGAATCGGAACCAGTAGAGAAAGTAACGAAACCTCTTAATAAAGAGACTGAACTGGCAGATCAAAAAAATATGGCCAGGAAAGGCACCAGTGTTGTAAAAGGTTCTGGAAAAGCAATGGTCACTGCAATCGGTGCAAACACTGAAATTGGGAAAATTGCCAAATCTTTAAAAGAGATTAAAAAGACAGAATCCAACTTTCGTAAGAAAACCGGGAAACTGGCGCAGAAAATGGCAGGCCTGGCAATTTTTACAGCAGTAGTTGTCTTTATTCTGGGATATTTTGTCCAGGATTTGGAATTCCAGGAAATACTCCTGGTAACGATCGCAACGATGGTTTCTTCGATTCCGGAGGGTCTGCCTGTTGTTATTTCAATTGTACTGGCCATTGGTGCTAACCGAATGGCTAAAAGGAATGCAATTATACGTGAGTTTACCGCTACTGAAGTGCTTGGTTCGGTTTCGACTATTCTTACTGATAAGACAGGAACACTGACCCAAAGTGTGCTTACTGTCAAAAAAATCTTTGGTGGCGACAGAAAAGAGCGATCCGTTACCGGCTCTGGTTATTCACTGGATGGGAATATCAAAGAGAATGGAAAAACGCTATCGGGAGTGTCAGAAGATCTGGTTTTAAAAACGAATACATTCATAGCCAGTTTCGGAAATAACGCGATCATTAGAAAATCATCAAATGGAAAGTCTGAAAACGATAATTCCGAAAACAATGGTGAAAATGGATTGTATGTTAGCGGCGATCCAACGGAAGTGGCTCTGCGTATTTTTGGAGAAAAAAGTAAAATCTGGAAAACAGATTATTTCAGCAGCGTAAAAGAGCTGGATGATATCCCTTTTAATAGCATGCAAAAATACAGGGCAAAGCTGGTCAGTACGGATCACTCAGAGAAAAAAATTTTGGTAACCGGTGCTCCTGAACGTGTTTTGGATCTTTGTTCATACATTTTAACAGACGATGGATGCGAAGAAATGAATCCTGAAATGAGGGATGAAATCCTCCAAAAAAATGATGAATGGGCTAATCAGGCTCTGCGCGTATTGGCATTGGCTTACAAAGAGATGCCCGGCGAAACTGAAAATATCAGCTCCGATGATATAAGCGAATTGATTTGGACCGGGTTTGCCGGTATGATTGATCCACCTCGTCCGGAAGTAAAGGAGGCAATTTCTGATTGTAAGCGAGCCGGAATACGTGTAATTATGGTAACCGGTGATCAAATAAAAACAGCAACCGCTATCGCGCGCAACATTGGAATTTTAGACAACAATGGAGTTAGGGATACATATCCACCGGCTCTTTCAGAAAAAGATATTGCTGATATTGCTGATAAAAAGCTGGACGAAATGATCCGGGGAGTATCGGTTTTTGCGCGGGTGAGTCCAAATACAAAACTCCGCATTGCAGAGCGGCTCCGGGAAAGCGGTGAACTGATTGCTATGACAGGTGATGGAGTGAATGATGCTCCTGCCTTAAAAAAAGCGGATGTGGGTATAGCCATGGGACAGAAAGGGACGGATGTTGCCAAAGATTCTGCCCAAATTGTACTCTCTGACGACAATTTTGCCAGTATTGTAAAGGCGATCGAAGAAGGCAGAATTGTTTTCAAAAATGTTAAAGCTACCAGCTATTTTTTAATTACAACAAATTTTGCATCAACTTCAACACTTATCGCCGCTTTGTCACTTGGATTGCCCTTACCTTTAACGGCTGTTCAGATTCTTTGGGTTAATATGGTAACAGACGGAATTATGGATGTAGCACTGGCCACCGAACCGGGGCATGGCCGAATGATGGACCGAAAGCCAATCAAAAAAAATGAACATATTCTTACCTGGGATGTAGTTCCTTACCTGCTTATTATGGCTGCTATTATGGTAACACTCGCAACATTTACATTTATTCATTATCTGCCTGATGGTGCGGAAACAGCCCGTACCGGGGCTTTTATAGTAATAGCTTCCACACAGATTTTTAATGCTTTTAATATGCGCTCCCTGGACAGATCAGCTTTCAGTGTCGGTATTCTTTCCAATAAATGGATTAACCGCGCTTTTATCGCCTCCATTATTTTACAACTTGCTGTAATCAAGATAGGGTGGTTACAGGATATCTTTGGTTTTAGTGATATCCCCTATCCGGATATAGCTGTTATTTTTCTTCTGTCCAGTGTTGTTTTATGGGCGGGAGAGATCTATAAATGGATCAGAAATAAAATTAAAACATGGACTAAATGAGTTAAAAGGTTTTAGAGAAGAGTCAATCGAGTGCGGAGCATGCTGTATATTAAAAATTCCAGCATAACGGTACTATTATTTTGGAGATTTTATATAATTGTAATGCGTGTATCAAGTTAGTGGAGTTACATTTTTCAGTCATTAAGCAGATAAATCCGGAACATATATAAGTTTGTCATTTTTCAAATAATCAGGAGTATACCATGAATACAAAAATTAAAGAAGACCATACATATATTGATGGAAACAAAATCGCTTTTCGTGAAATGGGTACGGGTAATCCTCTGCTGTTGATACACGGTATCCCCACGAACAGTTTGATGTGGCGTGAGATCATTCCCATACTTGCTAAAAATCATCGCGTGATTGCACCCGATTTGCTCAACTATGGAAAATCCGGTAAGCCGGCCGGTGATGATGTATCCATCAATGCTCAGTCACGGATGATTGTTGATTTCATGGATTCAGTAGGGGCGCCCGCCGCTCATATTGCAGCCCATGATATTGGGGGCGGAATTGCCCAGCTTGTTGCAGTGAATCATCCTGAAAAGATTAAAAAGCTCGTGTTGATGGACAGCGTATGTTTTGATTCGTGGCCCATCCCGGAATTTGAACCGCTGCAGGAACCGGGAGCTGAGTCCGACATGAGCCTGGATGATTTTCTATCCATGATGAGAGATTTTATGCCAAATGGCGTTCACAACAAAAGTGTGATGACAGACGAACTTATTGGCATCTACCTGGAACCATGGTCAACTGAAGAGGGTAAGCGCGCATTCTTTCGAAATCTCAGAAGATTGAACAGTGAATACACCCGGGCCATTGCGGATGAGCTTGTTCACATTTCGCAGGAAACCCTGGTGATATGGGGAGAAAATGATCCGTTCCAAAAACCGGTTTATGCGGAAAAACTGGCCGGTGTAATTCCAAATACGGAACTAATTTGGGTCAAAAATGCAGGCCACTGGCTTATAGACGAAAAGCCGGAAGAGGTCGGGAACCACATTCAAACGTTTTTCAGCTGAGAAATACTGTTGCTGATTTCTATCTCAATTTTATCGGGTTAAGTGGTTGATTCAAATATTTTAATCACCTCTTCACGGAGTTTTACGGCCAGTACTTTTCTGTCATCTGATTTCACAGGAGTAGTTCCAAACCGCATTTTGCAGATTACTTTCGTTGTTTTTGAAAGTTTCAGGACATGATCCACAAATGATTCCCGGGCACCGTAAAAGCATACACTCTCTTGGGCAGGCGGATCACCTTCGGCTGTCTCATAATAGAGAGATACAGTATGAACCGGCAAACCGCTTGCTGCGGGAAGTTTTAAAAGGGATGAGTGAAAAGGAAGTACGGTTGATCCGGCGGATGAAGTTCCTTCCGGAAAAAGAATAAGTCCCTGGTCTTTGTTCAGTACGTTGCTTACCAATTCATTCACCCTGGTGACATCTTTTCGCCTGTTTCTGTCCACAAAGATAACACCTACCGATTTTACCATTGGTCCGAGAACAGGCCAGCTTCTAACCTCTTTTTTGGCTACGAATGTGCATTTCAGATTGAGATAGAGCGGAATGATATCCAGGTAGCTCAGGTGGTTGGAAACAATAAAAAAAGGTGGCTCCGGCGGTACTCCTTCCACTTCAATGCGGAGGTTAAATATTTTTGCCACACCGTAAGCCCAGGTATGCATGTAAAGATTTCTCCATTTTTCATATCGAAGACGCAGTATTTTAACCGGAATCAGCCCGGTGATATAAATGGAGTAGGTTAATCCGGTGTGGATGATCAGTGACACGATCCTTACAATACTTCGAAGTGATTTCATCCCGAACAGCTATTTGAATGGATTGATTGAAGATGAGTTTCGCATTTATCGGTGAATTTCCCCGCAGATGGCTTCGGTTTCTGATCAGGTATCAAAAAACATCCTGCGAATTTTAGGACTAATCGTTTTTACATCTAATATGACCATCACGTAGAGTAGTTTCAGTCCACTATGGTAGGCCGGCCGGCTGCATATTTTGCACCCGATTTTGATGTAATTCTGCAACAATGCCGTGGTCTTGGCTTCCCCGGTACCGTTCGTTTCGATATCATCAAAATTGCATGAGTATGAATCACGCGGACGAACAAGATAGTCTGAATGAAGATATCCTCTGTCGATCAGTCGGTTGTAGACGGCTGCTCCATCTTCGATACTTTCAGCCGGAATGCCCAGGCTTCCGAACAGATACTGTTTACGGAAATGATTGAGATAACCGGCAAATCCTTTCCAGAGCAGGAACAGAACGCGGCCATTTCTGTGACTCTCTTCAATACAGGCACGCCCCACCTCGAACCCGTTTTTTAGTACAAATTCAGGCAAATCATCCATTTTGAAGAGTGTGTCAGAATAAAAGCCTGCACCGGCGGCTGCCTGTTCATAGGTCTGCAGCCTGTATGTGCCAATCAGTTTGTCGGAACTGATCTCCTTCACAATCAAATGATGGCATTGATCATCAAATTCATCCTTGTCTATCGCACGGTCAGAATCAAATTCCCTCTTCAGCTCTTTGTAAAAAACCCGGTACCTCAGCTGAAGAGCTTCTCTGATTTCGTTTTCGGTTTTGGCAATCTGAACTGAGTACTTGTGATCAGATATATCCGGTAATATGTTACTTTTGGCAATCAAAAGAGATGTCCTGTACTTTTTATAATTGTGAAATTTTTCTTCAGCAAGGTAATAGTTTTTAAAAGAATCAAAAAACTGAAGAACTTATCATAATTTGCAGAATAAAAGAGGTTGCAAATGTAAATGCTGATATACAAATAAAAATATAGAAAAATTTAGTAAGTGATGAGTTACCTGAAAAAAATTATTTATGTGCCAGATACCCTCATATGAGTTCTCATTAATGAATGCATATTTAACTATTAGTACAGATGACGGAATATCTTTATTTTAACCCGATATATTTAATAACCTGTGATAAGAAAGTCTGATTAACCTGATATTTGAACGTATTGAGCCCTGACACACAATCCGGATCTCTTCTTAAAGACACCAATTTGTATGTGATTTTCGGAATCACTCTTACGGCCGTTATGGGTGTTACGACGATCGCACCGGCTTTGCCGTCAATTTCACATGCATTTGATGTAACGCCTGCCAGAATCGGATTACTGATAACTTTTTTTACACTTCCCGGTATCTTCCTGACCCCGGTACTAGGCCTGCTGGCCGACCGCTATGGACGGAAAGTTATTTTGGTTCCCTCTCTCTTTATTTTCGGGATTGCAGGGGCGGCGTGTGCATTTTCAATAAGTTTTAATCAGTTACTTTTCTTCCGGGTGCTTCAGGGATTTGGAAGTGCGGCACTCGGTGCTTTGAACCTGACGCTAATCGGGGATCTTTACACCGGTAACAGGCGCGCCTCGGCAATGGGTTATAATGCAAGCGTGCTGAGCATAGGAACTGCTGTCTATCCTGCAATTGGCGGGGCACTTGCTATTGCTGGGTGGTTCTACCCATTTTTTTTAAGCCTCCTTGCAATACCGGTCGGGCTACTTGTTCTCTATTTACTGGATCCGATGGCTGATTCAGACGATACAAAAATGAGAGAGATATTTGGGAAAGTTCTCACGTCACTAAAATCTGTAAAAGTTCTGGCACTATTTGCGGGTATATTTTTGACATTTATCATGCTTTACGGGGGCTATATCACTTTCTTTACGATCTTACTGGATGAAAAGTTCGGGCTCAGTCCGTTTTATATCGGGATACTTCTTTCAAGCTCATCCCTTATCACGTCGTATACGGCAGCAAAACTTGGTAAACTGACACTTCGTTTTTCTGAAGTAAAACTGATCCGTACAGCATCCTTTCTTTATCTGTTTGTCTTTCTTGCTATTCCGCAGGTAGATAATGTCTGGTGGTTTTTACTGCCCGTATCCGTTTTTGGATTGGCCCAGGGTATAAATATTCCGAGTATTCTGAATTTGCTTACCGGTGAGGCTACACAGGAACACAGGGCTGCCTTTTTATCTGTAAACTGGATGGTTATGAGAGTTGCACAGGCTCTTGGCCCGTACCTTCTCGGTTTAATTTACCTGGGATTCAGCCTTCAGGGAACATTTTATTTTAGTGCGCTGGCAGCTGCGGTCTTTGTTTTGGTCAATTTCTCAGTTTTGAAGGAATCATCCCGCAATTAGCAACAGTAAACACAATTCCCAAAACCGATAAGTTATAGTTCTGCTTTTCCAATGTTAACTTAAATTCATTACTTTATGATAGTGATCAGTATTTAAAGAAATTAATGAATCAAAAGCAGATGGGTGAATTTCTTGTATCTCTTTCAATGCAGTTTTCAGTGTATATAAACATTTGTAATATTTGGGAGAGAAACAAAAAAGGGCATTACTATGAAACCAATTGGGTGTAAAGAGGAAGCTGAGAGTCAACTCTTTTACAAAGCAGCAGAAGCAACACCGATACGATTGCTGATTACTGATTCTGAGGGAATCGTGGTTTATGCTAATCCATCCTTTTTAAAATTATCCGGCAGTAGTAAGGCTGAGGTGCTTGGCTGCACTGTCAGCTCTTTTCTTGAAACAGATAAACTCAAATCTGTACTTGAAGAAGTGAAAACTCTTCAAAATGAAGGAAAAGTATATCGAAAAAGACTCAGAGCGGGTTATAAAAATGCACCCCAGTTGAATTATGAAGTTACGATTCAGCCTTTAGAGAACACCGATACAACACATTTTTTGTTTGAATTTTTTGAACCTGAAAATGTGACAAAGAGGGAAGATGAATTAGAAAAAATGCTGAACGAACGTGAAACCCTGATTAAGGAAATTCACCACAGGGTAAAAAATAACCTGGCTGTTATCTCAGGATTATTAACTCTTCAGAAATTCAGCTACGAGGATGATCGTCTGTTTGAATTGCTTTCTGACAGTGAGATGAGGATCAAATCGATGGCACTAATTCATGAAAAGCTCTACCGCTCTTCCACTTTAGCATCGATCGAGCTATCAGCATACCTGGAAGATTTAATTGAATCGATCAGGCAAACACTGACCAAACGAACAAATATTTCAATTGAAGTGGATTGCGAATCCATTCATTTAAATGTGAATCAGGCAGTTCCTTCTGCCTTGATTGTTAATGAGATTATTTCAAATTCCTACAAGTACGCTTATCCTGATAACCGGAATGGTGTAATTAGGGTACATGTTTTTAAAGAGGAAAATAAAATTCATTTTATTGCAGAGGATGATGGTGTGGGGCTTCCTGATGATTTTGAGGAAAGGCGGGTGTCATCACTTGGTTTTACCATTATTGATACCCTTGTTAGCCAGCTTGAAGCCAAATTGAATGTTGAAAGCGACAACGGCACCCGTCTCCATTTTTACTATAAACACGAAACATAACTAACTTCAGGAAATAAAAATTTAAACCTGAAATTGATACTATGAAAACTTTTGATCATATCATTCTTGGAACAGGACAGGCAACAGGAACACTGCTTGGGAAATTAATTCCAACGGGAGACTCAATCGCTGTTATTGAAGGAGCAATGGTCGGAGGCAGTTGTGTGAATTACGGCTGTACGCCAACAAAAACAATGGTAGCGAGTGCCCGCGCAATTCATATGGCACGACGCGGAGATTTTTACGGATTCAGTGCCGGAGATATTAAAGTGGATTACAAACGGATTCGTGAACGGATGAATGAAATCAGAAACGGATCCAGCAGCGGTCTAGAGAACTGGATGAATGGAACGGACAATGTTACCCTTTTTACAGAATGGGGTTCATTTACAGGTCCCAAAACAATCAAAGCCGGCAGTGAAGAGATCAAAGGTGACAAAATCTACATCAATACTGGTACAAGGGCCTTTAATCCTCCCATAGAAGGCCTCGATGAGGTGTCGTGGATGGACAATGTGAGGCTTCTTGACCTGGAAGAATTGCCGGAACATTTATTGATAATCGGAGGCGGTTATGTCGGTGTTGAATTCAGCCAGGTATTCAGACGATTCGGAAGCGAAGTGACTATTATACAGCGTGGTGATCAGCTTATGCCGCGAGAAGATGAGGATGTGGCAGATTCTATACAGAAAATTCTGGAAGACGAAGGAATCATGGTAATGTGCAATTCCGAGGCAGAGGCTGCTTCAGAAGAAAATGGAAGGATTGAGCTTACTCTTACATCCGGTGATAAAGTTAAAGGTTCACACCTGCTGATTGCAACCGGACGCGTTCCGAACAGCGACACCATCAATCCCGAGGCTGCAGGACTGGAAACGGACCTGAGAGGTTTTTTACAGGTAGATGATTACTGCCGGACAAATGTTGAAGGGGTTTTTGCAGTCGGAGATGTTAACGGGGAAGGTGCTTTTACACACACATCAGTAAACGATGCGGAAATTGTTTTGGACTATTTGAATGGCGGTGATCGTGCTATCTCAAAACGGGAAGTGATCTACGGACTTTTTATTGATCCGCCTATGGGACGAGTGGGCATGACTGAAAAAGAAGCACGTAAAGCAGGTAAAAAAATACTAAAGGCAACTCGTCCGATGAGTAAAATCAGCCGGGCAAAAGAGATGGGTGAAACCAAAGGCTTTGCCAAACTGCTGGTAGATGGTGATACGGATCTTGTACTTGGAGCATCTGTTTTGGGACCGGGTGGAGACGAGATTATCAATATGTTTGCCGCCATTATGCATAGCCAAATTCCATGCAGAGAATACAGAAAAGTAGTGCTGGTTCATCCAACAGTTTCCGAACTGATGCCCTGGGTATTGGACGGACTGAAGCCGGCGTAACTCAGATTGGGTTCTTAAGGGTACTTTTTTCAGCAGAAAAAAAGATTAATCAGGAGTCCACCCGGACAAGATTATCATCAATTTGTGCAAATATGCGTGATCTGTATCGGCTTACAGCGGTCTCCTGGGTTCCGGCCATTACGTTTCTGCTTCTTTGAGATCCTTTTATCTCTACACTGACTGGTCCTTCCTCAGTACGTTGAACAAACACTTCCATTAAAAGGGTTTGTACAGGTTCAATTCCAAAATCATTGGTCATTTCTGCTATTGTAATTTTTACAGATGAAGGGCCGTCCGATTCCTTATTAACTACACTTAATCCCACATTGCCAACAGCTTTTTCCACCGTTTCAACGGCAATATTAAAGTCTTCATCATACTCCCGGTATTGTGAACTGCTTTTCGTGGTTGCACAGCCGATGGCGAATAGTAAAAATAGGACGCATGAATTTTTTAATATGAACATAATAGTGGGTATTTAATAAGATTTATGTGAAATGCTTTGATATTATGAATAAAATAGTTAATAATTTGACAAAATGGTTGATTTATTGTTTGAACGCATCGACTCAGAACAATTCCGCATAATTTGTAAACGTTGCAAATGTATACAAAACCATAATCAAGGTAAACAACGCATATAACTGCCAATAAGTATCATTACTCATCTGGAGTGTTCAAAAACCGGTGAGCAATTTGATGCAAGAGGTTTGCATAATTTGTCTTCATCCGCACATATTGCATCGAAAACAGGGATATTTCCGGCACCGGAGGGTGGGGCGGTTATGGCAGCTTCATTGAGATTAAAAGAGACGGGGTATCTGGGTGCGAAAGAGCGAATTGTACTCTTTAATACTGGCAGCGGATATAATACCCGGAAGCAGTACAAGAATTTTCAGGTAAGCAAAAAATTGTACCCGGTTAATCTTACGGATTATTTTCAATGATTAGAAATTTGTCTGAATATTTTGTAACTAATATGATTATAAAATTTTTGAAAAAAGCCGAAAAAATTTCGGTGAATCAATAATTAATTGAAAATGGAGGTTTGAATGCCTAAATGTGAAATCTACAAAGATGTAAAAGGTGAGTGGAGATGGAGAAGGGTTACCAAAGACGGTGAGATCAAAGCATATTCTAAAACTGGATTTGAAGAGAAGGAAAAATGTGAGGAAGACGGAAAAGAGAATGGAGGTTGTTCGAGCTATAAACGCGTCTGATTCGGTTGTGAAAAAAGCAGTTATGATTTTAGTCGGTCTTTATAACACTGCTGTCGAATAGAGTTTCCTTTTGCAAAGCTTTTTCCAATAATTCCAGATACAGGATGTTCGGAATTTCTTTGCACCCGAATTGTGCAAGATGATCTGTGTAATATTGTGTGTCCCACAATTCATATCCGTTAAGATCGAGTACACGGTGACAGTGGTGTAAGGCGATCTTATCTGCTTCCGGTTCTCTGTTGAACATGGATTCTCCGAAAAATGCAGAGCCAACTGAAACCCCGTACAATCCGCCCGTCAGGTTGCCGTCCTGATCAAATATCTCCACTGAATGTGCATATCCCAGTTTATTTAAATAATCATAGGAACGGATAATCAAATCCGATATCCATGTAGTTTTACGATTTGCGCATTCAGTGATTACCGCACGAAAGCAGCTGTTTACCTTCCAGCTGTAGCGTCCTTGCCGAATCAGCCGCCGGACGTTTTTAGAGACTTTAAAGTCATTAATGGGAATAATGCCCCTTCTGCGTGCACCATACCACTCATAGCTTTCATCATGGCGAGATGCACTCATCGGAAAAATTCCGTTTTGATACCCTTTTATAAGGGCATCAGGAGGTATGATCTTATGTGAATCGGTTTTCAATACAGTTCTTGATTTGGAATATTTTATTGCTTTATCTACATAGAACATAAAAAAAGGCCGACTGCAGAGCAATCAGGCCCTTCTATTTATCGATATACAATTTACTCAGCCATTATCACATCTTTTGTTGAGTGGACAAGACCATTGGTGGCCGGAATGTCACCATTTTCAATTTCTACATTAATTGCAGGTTCCACCTCTTCAGCAGATACTTCACCCTGGAAAAGATGATTGATTACGACTGTCTGTACTTGTTCGGGGTTATTTCTTATTTGTTCGAAGTCATCTCCCAGTTTACGGAAAGGATCATCTGTTGGTGCAACTACAGTATAATGAATGTGGCTAAAGCCCTTTTGAAGGTGAAGTTTTCATTGAGGGTGTCCAAAAAGTGTAGTTGACCGCAGCTCAACTTAAATTATTTAGTTTATTTTTAAATAGATGTAGTACTAATTCTTCGTGTAGCCTGGTGTCTTCGCGTCCTCGTGGCAAATACCGTCAGTTTTATTGCCACGAAGATTCACGAAGTAAACTTTAATTATTAAGGTACTCATAAAACAATTACATCTTTTTGGACAGCCTCTAATGGATTAAATCTGATGCAAATGGATATATTTGGAATACAAAATCTATCATTCGTTCCGCTCATGGATCTGTAGTTAGGGCTAAGCGAATAAAGTGGCTTTAGTCACATTACAGAGCAGCTAAAATTTTGATTTTGTGAGTACAATTTTTTCTTTAAAAAATTTAAAAAATAGTCGAAATCAGGAAAAACAGGTGAATTACAGCAAATAAATAAAATCATACGCCATTCTTTTCAACATCATAGATGAGGTAGGGTGGAATATTTAACATCTCTCTTTCTGTTTTCACGTTACCAAATACTTCCATAAGTGGTTTTTTGAGATGGCCGGATGTCTGGTAGGCAAGAAATTTTCCGCTTGGTTTCAGGATCTCTTTGGTCGCCTGTAAAACCTTCCGTTTGCGATCAGGTTTTAGAAAAGAGAAAGGAATTCCCGATAATACATAATCAATTTTACCGATCAATTCTTCCCGGAGGATCTCTTTTACATCTCCGGCAAGCACATTGTGAATTTCCACCCTCGGATCATCTAAAGTGAGCTGCAATTGTTTGACAAAATTCTGGTTTGCTTCAATTAGTATCATTCTCGAACCTGATGTCATTTTATTAAGAATGTACCTGGAGAACACACCATTGCCGGGACCGTATTCCACTAAATTGATATCATCGGTAAAATCAATATGCTGGCAGACTTTTTTGACACATCGTAAAGATGTCGGTGTAATAGAAGCGACGTCGCGGTCTTTGATAAAATTCTTTATGTATGTAAGTGTGGTATTCATTTTACAGGTTTCATAATTCTTCTTCCAGTTGTGCTATTTGGTCACGAATTCTTGCCGCTTCTTCAAACTCCATGTTTTTTGCAGCTTGCAACATCGTGTCGCGTAGATAATCGATAAATTTATCCTTGCTTTCAAATGTTATTTCTTTCATGGCCGGATTGGCTTTGTATTTTACTCCATCTTCAGCCACTTTAACTACTTCAAGATAATCATCTTCTTTCTGTTTTGTATCAAAATTAAAATTCTGTGTTGAAATGAGTGAAGGATCAACAAGAGGTTTCAGCTCTTTTTCTATTGTTTTTGGGGTTATTCCGTGTTTTTTGTTGTACTCCTTTTGAAGCTTTCTTCGCCGGTTTGTCTCATCAATTACTTTTTGCATGCTGTTGGTTATTTTATCCGCATACAAAATTGCTTTTCCGCCAACGTTTCTTGCAGCCCTGCCGACAATTTGAAACAGGGATGTTTCTGAGCGCAAAAAACCTTCCTTGTCTGCATCCAGAATGGCCACAAGACTCAGTTCAGGTATATCGATACCTTCACGCAGCAGGTTGATTCCAACCAGTACATTAAAATCACCGCGCCTGAATTTATAGAGAACCTCAATACGCTGCATTGCATCCAGTTCGCTGTGCATATAGGCGGCACTTATCCCAAGGTTTTTAAGATATTCGCTCAGCTCCTCACTCAGACGTTTGGTAAGCGTTATACAGAGAACGCGTTCATTTTTTTCAGCACGAACCTGGATCTCGTCAAGCAGATCGTCGATCTGGGTATCAAGCGGCCTGACTTCTATTTCCGGCTCCATTAAACCGGTCGGGCGTATAATCTGTTCTACGAATATGCCGCCTGATTTTTCAAGTTCGTAATCTTTTGGCGTAGCACTTACAAAAATAGACTGATTGACCATCGATTCCCACTCCTCGAATGTCAGCGGACGGTTATCAAGTGCAGAGGGAAGCCGGAATCCATGTTCTACAAGCTCAATTTTCCTGGAACGGTCACCCCCATACATGGCCCCGATTTGCGGCACGGTTTGATGGCTTTCATCCACAACCAGCAGATAATCATCGGGAAAATAATCAAACAGGCAGTAAGGCCTCTCTCCGGGTTTACGTGCGCTCAGATAGCGCGAATAATTTTCGATTCCGGCACAATACCCGATCTCCTGCATCATCTCAATGTCAAATAGAGTACGCTGCTGCAAACGCTTGGCTTCAAGATATTTCTGTTCGTTTTGCAGCACATCTACCCTCCAGTGCATTTCGTCCCGGATCTGATCAATTGCCTGGTCAAGTCTCCCCTTGGTTGTTACATAATGGGAGGCCGGATATATTCTGAACTCATCAACTTGTTCAATGGTATGGCCCGTTTCCACTTCAAACACTTCCATATTTTCAATCTCATCACCCCAAAAAGTGATTCGCAAACCTTCGTCCGAATAAGCGGGGTAGATATCTACAACATCGCCTCTTACACGGAATGATCCGCGTGTAAACTCATTATCTTTTCGGGTATAATGGAGATCAACTAAGTCATAAAGAAGTGTATTCCGGGGAATTTCCATATCCCGCTTCAGATTTATAATAAGCTGTTCATACTCTGACGGAGAGCCGATACCGTAAATGCAGCTTACAGATGAAACTATGATTACATCCCTGCGTCCCGAAAGTAACGAGCTTGTGGCTCTAAGTCTCAGGCGCTGTATCTCTTCATTAATGGACAGATCTTTTTCAATGTATTTATCCTGTGCAGAGAGGTAGGCTTCAGGCTGATAGTAATCGTAATACGAGATAAAGAATTCAACGCGGTTTTCCGGAAAAAAATCACTGAACTCACGATAAAGCTGCGCAGCCAGGGTTTTATTGTGGCTCATTACCAGGGTGGGCTTGTTGACATTATCAATAACACCTGCTATGGTTCGTGTTTTTCCGGAACCTGTAATTCCCAGCAGGGTTTGATATTTATCTCCCTCGTTAACTCCTTCTGTGAGCTCTTTAATTGCATTTGGCTGGTCGCCTGCCGGCGCCCATGGTGACTGAAGCTTAAAATTTGACATGTTTACTAAAATAAGGACTATTTACACCCAAGTAAATAAATATGTTATGGATTCATTTCTTTGATGAAAGCAAATAAATGCTGAATTTCACTACCTGTTTATTTTCTCTATTAAAACAAATTGAATAATTGAAATAATGGCGGACAGAGAAGCTTTACACGATCAACGAAAAAGTATTGATAATATTGATGAACAGATCCTGGATCTTTTAAAGAAGCGCAATGAGGTGTCTCAGGATGTAATCAGGAAAAAAATTGAAAAGCAGTTACCTGTTTTTGTGGCAACCCGGGAACTTGAAAAAACCCGTGACTTCAGAGAAAAAGCTGTACTGCGGGGGCTTGACCCGGAATGGGCTGAAGATTTTCTCCGCATGATAATGGCAGCTTCAAGAGCGAGTCAGTCATCTGAGACCTTTCCGAGATCAACCGACAGACCCATGCATATTCTGTTTGCAGGCGGCGAAGGAGGAATGGGGACACTTTACAGGAGAATTGCTGAGCGTTCCGGCCATGTTGTCTATTCCCTCGATAAGGGGAACTGGCATGAGTTAGATGAGATTGCTCCAAAAACGGACATGGCGATAGTCACAGTTCCCATCAATGTAACGGTAGATGTGATTAAAAGGCTGAGTGCAAAACTGAAACCCAAAACAATACTCGCCGATTTTACAAGCAATAAATCCGGGCCGCTGAAAACTATGCTCGAGTCACACGACGGACCTGTTCTGGGGCTTCACCCGATGCACGGACCCGATGTTCCAAATTTATCCAAGCAGCTGATGGTAGTGAGTCCCGGAAGGGATTCAGAAAAAGCACAGTGGTTTATTAATCAGTGTGAACTGTGGGGTATGCGCATTATTGAGGCAGATCCCCAAAATCATGATCATGTCATGAATCTTGTCCAGGGATTGCGTCACTATGTGGCCCTTCTGCACGGATCGTTTATGAAGAAATATGACCTGGATCCAAATGAAATGCTAGAGTATTCAAGTCCGATCTATCGGGCCGAGCTGATGATGACCGGCAGAATCTTTGCCCAGGATGCAGAACTCTATGCAGATATTGTATTTAGCAATAAAGACCGGCGAAACCTTTTGCTTAAATTTTTTGATCATCATAAAAAACTGGCTGATTTGGTAAGAGATGATGATAAAGAAGGCTTTATCAAAGAGTTTGAGTCTGTCACCGACTTTTTTGGAAGTTTTGCATCGCGGGCACTCGAAGAGAGCGGCTACCTGATTAACAGGCTGGCTGACCGGTTTTCGTGAATCTTTGAACTGCCAGCTGACCAATTCGTGACAATATACTGCCGGGTTTTGCCACCAGGACGCGAGGACACGAGGCAACACGAATAACTCATTTTACAACTATTTAAAAGAACTGCTGTCAACTACATTTAGCACAGCCGCCCGCAGGTTGGTAAAATCAGATAGATTTACTTACAATCAGTTCATCGACCAGATTGCAAAAGTGAGAACCGAAGCAAATGCAACCCAGAGAAAATACGGCACCAGAAGCCATGCGGCCGGTTTGGATTTTTTATAAAATTGAAAGATTGTCAGCCCGATAAAGAGGAGCAGGAAAAGAATTTCAACAGACGCACCTGGTAATGAATGTAATCCAAAGAAAATATAGGACCACGCTCCATTCAAAATAAGTTGTACCAGGAACAGAGAAAGTGCCGTTTGAGCATTTGAAAACCCATAATCTTTCCATACAAGCCAGGCAGATATACCCATCATGGTATACAGAATAGTCCATACCGGGCCAAATACCCAGGCCGGCGGGTTCCATGACGGTCTTTCGAGAGATTCATACCATACGCCCGAAGCAGCTCCCGGTGAATATTGAGCTGCAAACCAGGCCACAAGAAAACAGATGAAAATCCATCCGAAAAGGGCCGGTACTACCAATCTTTTATTATTTACAGAAATGTTATTGATAATGTGAATGTTCTTTGATTACTTATATAAATACACTGTTTTATTTATATGTGTACAAATATTTAAATAAATCCGGTTCTATAAAATAACGATACACTCTATTCATATGAAAAAAAAGGTACTTCTACTTTCCTTTCTTCTGTTTGGAACAATATTACCACTCTATTCCCAAACTGGAAATAGTCTGGACAGAAATCTGTTTAACGTATCAGAACAAGTAAATGAAAATTCGATTTTTTCTGATCCGGGTTTAATATCTTACCATATTGAACTGAACACTAATCTGTTGCAAAATAGTTCTTTTACGGGCGGAGTTACTTTTGAAGTGCCGCTGGGTGATGATTTCAGTAAAATTCATGAGTTTGAAATCATAAGGTCGGTCAGCTATTTTGAAAGAAGCCAATCAGTGATAGCGAAAGCAACAGACGGTTCCGGCAGCCTCATGATGTTTACTACAGACAGGAATACTAGTTTTTTTGTCGGAAAGATTGTGGATGGTGATCTCAACAGTGAAATGGATATACGATATGATCCTGATTCGGAGTCTGCTATTATCCATCAAACAGACCATTCCGGTAATCTTCTCTGCAGTTTTGACAATCACAAACATACCCTCAGTAGTACTGATTTATCAACCCCGGAAACCGGTTTTCAAATTAATGAATCACGAATTGTTCCGAGTATTGAAGCTCTTGCATCGGAAATTGAAGAAGAAATTACAGTTGATTTGCTCTTAGTCTACTCACCGGCGGCAAAAACGTGGGCTGAAGGGCGGCAGGAATTCGGCTCTATTGAGAACCTTATTTCGCAGGCAATGATACTATCACAGGGTGCTTTTGATAACAGTGGTGTTTCAATTGAACTTCGTCTGGTCCGGGCTGAAGAGGTTAACTTTAGTGAAAACAGCGAGGAGTTTGACAGCACAACGGATCGTCTTAAAAACATGACTGCTAAACCCGACTTTAACCCGTGGGAGGATGAGGGCATTCCAAGTGATCAGTTTCTTGAAGTCCATGATTTCAGAAATGAATCCGGAGCCGATGTGGTGGCCGGGATTTTAGATATCGATGATACAGGTGGCGTAGCTTGGCGGTTGCCTGTGGTATCCGGCGTGCCTGAGCTGGGATTTTCTATGAACAGGGTTCAGCAAGTGGGTTTTGGATTTACACTGGTTCATGAAATTGGTCATAACCTGGGACTGGTTCATGACAGGGATTCCCGTTCTGCTGCTCCGGCGGGAGAAGTTGGTGGCATGTTTGAATATTCCGCAGGCTTTTTGTGGGAAGAATCAACACTTCAGAAGTTTCAGACAATTATGAGCCAAATTCCTCAAGATCTGAATTTCAGAACGGTTCAGCACTTTTCCAATCCCAGTATCTCTTTCCAGGGAAATCCGACCGGTACCAACTCCGGAAATGGTCTTGGCCCGGCCAATGCAGCACTTAGTTTAAACCAGGCAAAACGATCGGTCTCTTTTTATCGGCTCTCGGTTACTGATTCTCCGGTCTTGTCTGCTTCCGAAGACTTTATCGAAATTGATATCAACAGGGAAGACAGTTTTACTTTCCCTCTGCAAATATCAAATAATGCTGCTTCCGGAGAACAGCCGCTTGTCTGGAACCTGGATTTTGATTTTAGCAGCAGCCTTAACAGGTCAAGCGGATTAACTAAACAGATACGCGGTCAAAGCTTAACTTCTGAATGGATTGAATTAAAGGAAATCGAATTGACTGGAAGCTCTGAATCTCAAAGTTCGCTATTTTCTCCGGCTGCAGAAACTGGCGAAATTTTTACTGAAAGCTTTGCTATGTCAGACGGTTTTTCTTCCGGTGAGACATCAGCAACAGGTGGCTGGAGAGGGTTTTCTGATAATGAGGTATTTAATATTTCAGGAGTAAATCCATCAAACGGCTCTTTACATTTCCGGTTTACTCAAAAAACTGAATCGAGCAATGCAATCAGGGTACAAAGCCCCTACTTTGGTCCTCAGCCTTTTGGTGCATTTGAGTTTTCGGCTGATATTTCCATAAGTCCTAGTACATCCAATCAGTTCGAAAGATACGATGTGTTGATGCGAGATGACAATACAGGTGAGATCTCAGCCGGAGCTGTTTTTTTTACAGACGGTTTTATATATGTTCGTAATCTAAATCAGGAGGGGGGCGTTGGGTTTTCACAAACTGTAGCTTATGATGTAAATGTTTATAAAAACTTAAAGATTACCTATGATCCTGATGATGAGATAATCAGATATTTTTATGATAACTCTCAGATAGCCACAACGCCTTATACAACCGGAAAAAAACTCGATTCATTTCTCCTGATCAATACAAACAATGTAAGCGGGGCTACGTTTGATATTGATAATATCAGCATATCCCGTCCGTTTCAGCCGTTTTCCTGGCTTGAGGTGGAAAAACAGGGTGGCGTGGTTGCTCCCGGTGAAACGGAGGACCTGATGCTGAATTTTCAGTCATTCGGTAAAGAAGAAGGAACATTTGAGGCGGATCTGATCCTGTCAACGAATGATCCGGCCGCCCAGACCAAAACGATACCAGTGCGGCTGAATGTAAATAATACGGTATCTAATGAAGAAGACCCGGAAATACCGAGGGAGATTAAACTCGAACAGAATTTTCCGAATCCATTCAATCCCAGCACGATTATTAATTTTGAATTAAACCGGGCTGCAAATGTATCCCTGGAAGTCTATAACGTGGTTGGACAAAAAGTAGCCACCTTACTCAATGATGAAACCAGGTCAGCCGGCAGGCACACGATTTCATTTGATGGAAGTTCACTTTCCAGCGGAATATATATTTACCGGCTTGTTACTCCGCAGGAATCACTTACCAAGCGAATGACGCTCATTAAATAGGCAACAGATCAAACGTAAATAATAATGATAAAATTAATTTCGGTACTTTGGGTGATGGTTCTTTTATTTTCTTTTTCATGCCAACGGGATTCGGCCGGTGAACAGGATGAAAACAGTACCGGAGATACTCTGTCAAAACTTGACATCAGCGATAGTGGAGAAGACAATCTCTTTTTACCAGCAGATGATCCCGAAAGAGGCATTTCGGAATCCCTCAGAGAGGACAGGGTTATTGCTTACGCCTATGTGGAACCTGGCAGGTCAGTTGATGAAATTTTGAATCTTGAGAAGGGAGCCGGGTTAACTATCTCTCTGGACCGGGATCTGAAGATTGAGGCTGAAGTTCAGCGGATTCAGGAAATTCTGGAGCTGACTTCTGTTTCAGCGACTGTTTTATCTCCTTACGATGGTCAGGTTGCTTTAACTGTAGAAGAGGGCCATTTGCGTGGATCGATCACCCTGTACAATCCGGACCGGTATTTTCAGATCAGGTACCATTCGGGTGCTGAGGCCCACTACATCGCCGAAATTGATTGGCAAAAGATAGATATTCTTCCTGGCTCTCCGCCAGTCAATCCGGTGCCAATCAATCCGGACGATTAAAAAGGACTGCATTCGATGTCTATGTTTTCAAGAGATCTATTTTACATGCGAGAAATACAATTGCATGCTGGTGCAAACAAAGATTATTGAAAATTCAGGACAGAGAAAACGTCTCGTAGAGACGACTGGTGGGTATAAAACAAAGATGATATCCATTGCCCCCGGTTTTAACCGGGGGAAAATTGAGATCCATCATTAAACCCATCGGCGGCGATTTTATAAAAGCCGGGGTATCAAAATCCGATGGGAGCACACGCTGGTTTTTATCAACGTTATCCGGTGGGTTCTTTTCCGTTATTTTCCAGTGGCATCCCTCGACAACATTAACGGTCGATGGCAGAATCCGGTCTCGGGATGTGTCTGTTTGGTGCCCCTGTCGTTCTATAAACAGGTCGTCCTTACAGGACGGGTTCAATAGCGGAATCAGAGAATGTGAACTTTTTCAATAATTGTCTTTTCATGAAAAAAGATATCCATTGCCCTCGGTTTTAACCGGGGGTAAATGGGATGCATCTTTAAAACCCATCGGCGGCGATTTCATAAAGGACCGGGAACCAAAATCCGATGGGAACGGGCAAAATTTGAATCAACGCTACCCCCGTGTGTTCAATGTCGGGATTTGCTGCCGGCATCCCTCGATCCCAATTAACGGGCGATGGCAGAATCCTGCCTCGGGATGTGTGGATACTGCTATAATTTTTTCTACCCACGAGCCGGCCCTCCGGGACGGGATTCTTGGCGAAAGTAAAAAATCAGCACCTTGGACGCGCATACCATTTTTTACAGTTTTTATGATAGTATATTTGCGAGAAATACAATTGCATGCTGATGCAAACAAGGATTATTGAAAATTCAGGACAGAGAAAACGTCTCATAGAGACGACTGGTAGGTAGAAAACAAAGATGATATCCATTTCCCCCGGTTTTAACCGGGGGAAAATTGAGATCCATCATTAAACCCATCGGCGGCGATTTCATAAAAGCCCGGAAATCTGAATCCGATGGGAACGGGCAAAATTTGAATCAACGCTACCCCCGTGTGTTCAATGTCGGGATTTGCTGCCGGCATCCCTCGATTCCAATTAACGGGCGATGGCAGAATCCAGTCTCGGAATGTGTGGAAACGGCTACCATTTTTTCTACCCACGAGCCGGCCCTCCGGGACGGGATTCTTGGCAAAAGTAAAAAATCAGCACCTTGGACGCGCATACCATTTTTTACAGTTTTTATGATAGTATATTTGCGAGAAATACAATTGCATGCTGATGCAAACAAGGATTATTGAAAATTCAGGACAGAGAAAACATCTCGTAGAGACGACTGGTAGGTATAAAACAAAGATGATATCCATTGCCCCCGGTTTTAACCGGGGGAAAATTGAGATCCATCATTAAACCCATCGGCGGCGATTTCATAAAGGCCGGGGAATCAAAACCCGATGGGAACGCACGCTGGTTTTTATCAACGTTATCCGGTGGGTTCTTTTCCGTTATTTTCCAGTGGCATCCCTCGACAACATTAACGGTCGATGGCAGAATCCTGCCTCGGGATGTGTGGATACTGCTACCATTTTTTCTACCCACGAGCCGGCCCTCCGGGACGGGATTCTTGGCAAAAGTAAAAAATCAGCACCTTGGACGTGCATACCATTTTTTACAGTTTTTCTTGATAGTATATTTGCGAGAAATACAATTGCATGCTGATGCAAACAAAGACTATTGAAAATTCAGGACAGAGAAAACGTCTTGTAGAGACGACTGGTAGGTAGCAATAAAGACGCGCATACCAACCACCCCATCGGCGGCGATTTCATAAAAGCCCGGAAATCTTAATCCGATGGGAACGGGCAAAATTTGAATCAACGTTATCCGGGGTTTACCATCTGTATCTCCCAACATTTTAAACGGCTGTTGAAACAAATCCGGCCCCGATATGGTTTTTTGCAAACGCGCCTGTTCTGCCGGACGGCTCACGGCCGGAATTTTATATCAATTTTTTTAGACTCAGGCTGTTCTTTTTTTCTCAATGCCAGAACCTGCTGAACCCTGTTACTGATTTCAATAAAAACTTCCGCCGATTTAGACGCCTGGTCAGCCGATACAATGGGCTCGCCCTTATCACTTGTATCCCTGATATTCTCTTCAATCGGAATCTCGCCAAGAAAAGGTACTTCCATTTTTTGGGCCAGCTTTCTCGCACCGTGTTTTCCAAAAATATAATATTTCTTTTCAGGCATATCCGGGGGAATGAAACAGGCCATATTTTCAATAATTCCCAAAACAGGCACATCCACTTTCCGGAACATTGCTACACCTTTTCGCGCATCATCCAGAGCAACGTTTTGTGGAGTTGAGACAATCACAGCGCCTGTAAGAGGAACGGTTTGAACAATTGTAAGCTGAATGTCGCCGGTTCCGGGAGGCAGATCAAGAACCATGTAATCAAGTTCACCCCATTCTACTTCTTCCATAAATTGTTTAACCGCGCTTGTTACCATAGGGCCACGCCAGATCATCGCCTGGTCTGTATCCACCAAAAAACCCATGGATACAAGTTTTACTCCATATTTTTCGATGGGAATAAGCTTTTTCTGTGTGGTAATGTTGGGGCGCTCTGTGATACCAAACATGGTAGGGACGCTTGGGCCATAAATGTCGGTGTCCAGCAGTCCCACAGAAGCTCCTGAACGAGCCAGTGAAACAGCCAGGTTTGCAGCTACAGTAGATTTTCCGACCCCGCCCTTACCGGAAGCAACAGCAATAATGTTTTTTACCCCGGAGAGTGCAGGTTCAGCTTTTTCCTGCTTTTGAGGGTTGCTGCCATCATTTTTAAGATCCCTTTTTTTGGAGATATTAATACCAGCTGTTATATCAACAACAGCCTCGCCATCTACAAATTTGTGAATGGCTTGTTCGCACTCTTCTTTCAGTTGATGGACAAGTGAATCATTTTTTTCAGGAAGTTCAAGTGTAAACGAAATATACTTTTCCTGCACAATTAAATCCTGAATCATATCAAGAGTAACAAGATCCTTTTTAAACTCAGGATGAATAACATGTGTTAATGCGTGAATAATTTGTTCTTTTTTGATACTCATGATTTAAAATGGTTGAAGAAACTTTATACTAATTTTTTCATAAGATACAATATTGCCGATGTAAATTAAACGGAATAGCATTGACTTCAAGTTCCAGAAACCGTCAGTCTTTATATGATTATTGATTACTTACTCTGCTGCAATCGATTAATTTAGAATTCATTACCTTTTGCGCTAACGAATTCTTTAAAAATCATCAGAAATGCGTACCTTTTAGACAGTTACGTATCGGATACATATATAGCTGAAATATCATCGGCATTGAATTCAACCTCATAACATCTTCCAGGTTTACAACCCCATTCCTTAAATTAAGTTGGGATTTAAGTCATCTATTTTATAACTAATATCGATCAACAGATAAAATCCTATTAACAGTCATATTGCATTACAGGATCGTTTATATTCACTTGTGGTAATTTGAATTATAAATCAGAAGCATTCAAACCGTATATTTATTACAGAGAACATGTTGAAACAGACACCTTTTTATAAAAAACATATTGCACTGGGCGGTAAGTTAATCGACTTTGGCGGCTATGAGATGCCGGTGCAGTATAAGGGCATCAAACAGGAACACAATGCGGTGCGTAGTGCAGCCGGACTATTTGATGTTTCACATATGGGTGAATTTCTTGTATGCGGTCCCAATGCAGAAAAATTACTTCAACTGCTTACTGTGAATGATGTTTCCGTTTTATCACCCGGAAAAGCTCAGTATACGGCCATGTGTTACGAAGATGGCGGAATCGTAGATGATCTTATTATTTACATGATTGAAGCTGAACACTACATGATGGTTGTAAATGCATCAAATATTGAAAAGGACTGGAATTGGATAACCGGTAAAAATGAAGCCGGCGCCATACTCGTAAATGTTTCGGGAAAAACAGCCTTACTTGCCTTGCAGGGGCCTGATTCTGTATCCCTCCTTAAGAAGCTGACCGATACTGATATTGATAATATTGGCTTCTACAATTTTGAAACCGGTTCTGTTGCCGGAGAAAATGACATTATCATCTCAGCTACAGGATACACCGGTGAAAAGGGGTTTGAATTATATATCGATACTGAGATTTCGGATCCGCTGAAAATATGGGACGGTTTGATGAAGTCCGGGAAAAATTTTGGACTTGAGCCTGCCGGACTGGGTGCAAGAGACACGCTTCGTCTTGAAATGGGGTTTGCTCTCTATGGAAATGATATAACCAAAGACACTACTCCTCTCGAGGCACGAATGGGATGGCTGACTAAACTGGATAAAGGCGATTTTATTGGCCGCGAAGCTCTTTTAAAACAGAAAGAAGAGGGTATAACGAGGCGCCTGACAGGATTTGTAATGAGTGAAGAGAGACAGGTTCCGAGGAGCGGTTATGATATTTGTACGCCGGAAGGCAAAATTGCCGGTTTTGTGACAAGCGGATCACAATCCATAACCCTGGGCAAAGGGATTGGATTGGGATATATAGATATAGATCAGGCAGCTGATGGTTCAGACATACGTATAGCAATCAGAAACAAATTGAAGTCCGCCACAGTACAAAAGCCACCGTTTATAAAAAAATAATTAATTGATGCAAAATAACCTTATGGATAAGATCAGCAGGCTTGATGTGTTTTTTTCGGCTCAGTCATTTCATGAAGAGGAACTGAGAAATAAAACGGTTGTTGTTATTGATGTTCTGAGAGCCTCATCAACTATTATAACAGCACTCTTAAATGGCGCAAAAGGTATTATACCGGTTGATGATATGGCTGAAGCAAGCAGGATTTCACAAAGTGTGGACTCGGATAACTACCTGCTTTGCGGCGAAAAAGAGGGTAAGAAAATCGAGGGGTATGATTTGGGGAATTCACCTCTTGAGTATACACCGGAAGTAATTGGCGGAAAAACAGTTATATTTAAAACAACAAATGGCACAAAAGCCATGAAAAAATCGGTTAATGCTGCGAATGTGTATGTGGCAGGTTTTTTAAATGTGAGTACAATTGTTGAAGGACTCCGGAAGACCGATACAGATATTGTATTGGTCTGCGCGGGATGGCAGGGGCGGCTTGCTCTTGAGGATATGCTGCTCTCAGGCAAAATAATTCATGAACTTGTGGACGGGCAGCTTCATTCTGATGCCAGGGATGGAGCCAAAGTATCATTTGGGCTTTACGAAAAATTTGGCCACGATATACAATCCACTATATTAAACTCAAATCATGCAGTTCGGTTAAAAGAAATTGTCGGAGATGAGGATACGAAATATTGCTGTCAGATAAATACAACGGATGTTCTCCCTGTTCTAAAGGACGGAATAATTACCAACAAATATGGCGAATAAAAAGAAAAAAAACGGATTTCTAAGCGGACTGAGCTATAGCCGCAAAATGGAAATAGCCGGTATACTCATTATGGGAATAGCCGGACTCCTTTTTTTGTGTATTATTTCCTACAATCCGAATGACTACGGTATTGTAAAATCATTGCCAACGGAATCACTTTTTTCGATGGATCAGGGGCCGGCCCTGCGTGTAAATAACTGGCTCGGGGTCGTGGGTGCGCATATCTCTTTTTTATTTGTGCATATTCTTTTTGGTTATATAAGTGTTATTCTTTCCATACTCCTCTTTATTTTCGGATGGTTTGTATTCCGCAATTTAAACCTGTCACAGCTTACATGGCCGATAACGTTTGGCATATGGTCAATGGTTTTGTTATCAACCACAATCGGATGGTTTCACAACCGGTTTGAATGGGAATCTGCGATATGGAGCGGTAATTCCGGTGTGGCAGTTGCCAGGATCATGCAAAATATTACCGGTATAGGCTCAATTATTATTCTTTTTGTTCTTCTGATTATAACCGGATTGATGCTTGTGGATCGTGATCTTCAGAAGACGGTTGATAAAATGAAACTGATGGCTGCAAATGCTGGGAATAAATTGAAAGAGAGCAGGGAGAACCGTGAAAGAAAAAAAGCAGAAAAGGCACGTATCAAACAACAGCAAAAAGCTGAAGCAAGAGAAAAAAATGAATATCACAAGCAAAAACCTGCAAACACTGAAGAGACTGAAGCATCCATTGATGAGATCGTGAGCCGGTCGCAGCGGGAAGATGAAGCTCGTGAAAAAGAACGCAGGAAAGAAGAAGATAAGCTTGAGAAAAAACCGCCTCGTGCAATCCTTGATAAGAGTATTTCCGAATCTGAAAGTGAGTCAGTTCAATCAGATTCAGATGATCCGGATGATGATGTTGAAATATCGGTATATATCGGTGAAGGTGATGAGGAAGCAGACAGCAGGGAACTCGACCGCGTAAACCGGGATAAGGCAAAAGAGGTACCGGTGATAAAATATAAATTTCCCACTATAAGTCTTCTGGACAGTGCGCCCAATGAAGGAAACGAGGTAGATCTTGATGAGATCAAAGAGAATAAAAGAATTATCCTGGATAAACTTAAAAGGCATAAGATAGAGATAAGGGGAATTAATGCAATTGTAGGACCAACAGTTACACTGTATGAGCTCGATCCCGCACCGGATGTCAAAATCAGTAAAATTGAGAGTTATGCCAACGATCTTAAAATGGCTACTGCAGCTCACGGATTGAGAATTATTGCCCCAATTCCCGGAAGGTCGGCTGTCGGGATTGAGGTGCCTAATGGAACAAGAGAAACCGTCTACATAAAATCAGTAATTAATACCAAGAAGTTTGTAGAAACCGATTTTGAGCTTCCTGTAGCCTTTGGCAAGACAATCGAAAATGAAGTATTTATGATTGATCTGACACGAATGCCACACTTGCTGATTGCCGGCGCTACAGGTTCAGGAAAATCTGTAGGCATTAACACCATTATTACCTGCCTGCTCTACAAATGCCATCCGGATGATCTTAAATTTATCCTTGTCGATCCCAAGAAAATTGAACTCTCCCTTTACAGGAACATTCAAAAGCACTTTTTGGCAACCCTTCCGGATGCAGAGGAACCGATCATCACAGATACTTCCCAGGTTCTTGAAACACTTGAAAGTGTGACAAAAGAGATGGATGAGCGTTACGATTTATTGAAGATGGCAATGGTACGGGATATCAGGGCATATAATGAAAAGTTTGATTCAGGAGAACTGGATGAGGACCTTGGTCACCGGCATCTTCCCTACATCGTAGTTATTATTGATGAACTTGCTGATCTGATGATGACAGCCGGCAAAAAGATCGAAGAACCGATAGCGCGACTGGCACAGCTCGCAAGAGCTATAGGAATTCACCTGGTGGTTGCCACACAGCGTCCTTCTGTAAATGTTATTACAGGAACTATCAAAGCAAATTTTCCGGCAAGAATTGCATACCAGGTAGCCTCTAAAGTTGATTCCCGCACCATACTTGATACCGGCGGGGCCGATCAGCTGATTGGACGGGGTGATATGCTCTTTTCCGGGGGAGGGGGCATGACCCGTATCCAGAATGCATTTGTATCAACGGAAGAAGTTGAACGTATTACGGCTTTTATCGGAAATCAGCGGGGATATCAGCAACCTTTTTATCTGCCTGTCGTTGAAGATGAGGAGAGCGGGATTCCTGATCCGCTTGATGACATTGATGAACTCTTTAAAGATGCGGCGAAAGTAGTAGTGCTGCATCAGCAGGGATCTGTTTCACTTTTGCAGCGTAAACTGAAAATAGGTTATAACCGGGCCGGCAGAATTATTGATCAGCTTTACAATGCGGGAGTAGTCGGACCCTACCAGGGTAGTACAGCCCGGGATGTGTTAATAGAAGATGAGGAAGAACTTGATGAAATTTTTAACGAACTCAATGTATAACCAATTTTTCATATGTCTGCTGATCAGCTGCTCCTTCAGTTTTGTTACTTTTGATTCACTGGATGCACAAACTCCCCGGTTTGATGAGCTGAAGTCAAAATTTGAGGCCGGAAAAATATTTTCTGCAGATTTCAGGCACCAGTATAATGATGCTTTTACCGGAGAGCAAACGGTTACTGAAGGGAAAATATGGATTGGAAAGGAGAAGTACAGGATAGAAGCCGATAACCAGGTTATGGTAGTTGACGGAGATCTCTCAAAAGTCTACAACCGGACACGCAACCGGCTGATTATCAGTCCATATATCGAAGAAGAGGATGACTACGCGCCATCCAGAATGTTGCAGGGTGTGGATGAATCCTACAGTGTGAGTGAGAAAACAGGTGACAGAGGAGACCCTCTTATTATACTTGAAAACGAAGATCCCTTTGCTGTTTTTAAACGAGTTGAGATATCACTTGATTCAGAGGGATTGCCCCTGGAAATCGAAGCAACTGACCAGGCGGAAAACAGGTTGGTGACACAGTTCAGAAATGGCAAATTTACCGATCAGGAAAATTCAATATTTGAAATGGATGTTTCCGGATCAGCTGAAATCATCGATCTGCGACACGAAAGCCAATGACAAAACGCATACTCAACATTGTTGTATCCATCATTGTTGCCGCGATGTTTTTATGGCTTGCTTTCCAGTCAGTTAACTTGCAGGAATTGTGGATCCAGGTAAAGACAATATCTGTCTGGTGGATACCGCCTTTTATTGTTGTAACGCTTTTAAGTCACTACATACGGGCAGAACGATGGAAACTGCTTTTCCCCAAAAAATGGAAGCTGCGGCGATCAACGTTGTTTGCAGGTGTTATGCTCGGATATTTTTTGAATAACCTTGTTCCGAGACTGGGAGAAATTTCACGCCCTGTTTATGTTGCCAGGCAACATGGTCTGAGCAAGAGCAATATGATCGGTACAATTGTACTTGAACGATTTATCGATATCATTACAATGCTCACTATTTTTTTATTGACCATATTTTTTATTGTGCGTGATACAGATCTTGTATTGCGTGTTTTTGGTACTGAAAACTGGATGTGGTATCATTTTGCAGTTATTCCGGTTGTGATTCTCTTGATTGTGTCGGGGATTCTGTTATTTTACAAACTGCTTGTTAATTTTGAGAATAAAAATCAGTTAAAAAATCCATACCTTCAAAAGATTGTCGGAGCAGCAAAGTCATTTGGTACAGGTATGGTATCAGTCAGAAATATCAGCCACTGGCCCAGTTTTTTACTACTGACGGCGGCCATTTGGTTCGGATATATTATTATGACTTATTTGCCATTTTATATGTTTGATCTGACTACTGAATACAATCTCACAATGGCCAGTGCCCTTGTAATTACAGTAATATCATCTATCGGAATTACGATCCCGACTCCGGCGGGACTTGGAAGTTATCATTTGTTTGTACAGCAGGCTTTATGGCTGATTTATGGTGTACCCCTGGTAACCGGACTCGCTTACGCTACGGTTACACATGCATCTATGATGTTATTGATATTTCTTGCAGGCCCGGCCTCGTTATGGTGGGATAAATATTATACACTTAAGAGCTGACAGGTACGTTTTTGGGCCTGTATGCAGAGACGGTCCAAACCTGATTTTTTATTTTGATTTTTTTGAATCTGTAATAGTGTCTTTTTTTATTAAATTCATACCTTTAGGTGTTTTATTAAATGCGTCTGCAAAATTCGATGAATCTGAAATTTACCCTCATTTTACTACTTCTTTCATTTCTTTCGATAAATTCTGCTTTTGCCCAGGAATCCGAAGAGCAGCAGGAAGCTCAGGAATCACTTCTGCCTGAAATTGATCCGCAGGATATTGAGATCAGAAGTCAGTTTACAGCGCGGTTTCCTGGTCTGCGCAGGCAGCCGATCCTCGGAATGAATCCCAGGCCAAGAGTATACCAGATCGACCCGGACCGGATGCCGTTTATTGAATCTTACAACCAGGTTATGGCTTCGCTGCCAGTCGCAATGCTTGACAGGCCTGAGGTACCGGAAGTAAAGCTCCTTCCCTACGCAAGTCCAAATCATGGTTTTTTCAGAGGCGGGTTCGGGAACTATACATCTCCTGAATCTGAACTTTTTGCCATGACAAATATTGGAAAAAGTAACTGGGTTTCCGTAAATGCGGATTATTACTCCACAAGCGGACATCTGGACAACCAGGAGAGCTCTTTCCGCTTTTTCAATGGTGATCTCTCGTACCTGGGTCGTATTACTGACAAAGTTTTGCTTGAAACACAGGTTGGTTTTTTTAATAACTTTAATCATTTACCGGCAGTGGAAGGAGTTGGCATAGCTGCCGGATTCGAAACGGCAAGAAATGAATATGAGGGAATTACATTCCGTACGGCCGTCCGGAACAGTGTGAATACAGTTGAGGGATGGGAGGCGTCCGTTGATGGCTTTGTGCACTCAATTGATCTGCTGGCTGATCCTCAGTTTCTGAGCACGGATGCAGATGAGTGGGGAATAAGAGCAAAGGGACAAAGAAAATGGGCCGGTAATCGTCTGAATGAAACTTTTAATATAAAGGCTGATCTTCAGGCAGGTAGTGCAGATCAAACTGTGACCGGAGGATCAGAATCATGGACTGTTGCAGGTTTCAGCGGAGGTTATCAGCGGTTGTTTAATTATAAGACAAATGTTGTAGCGGATATCGGGTTCTATCACGTGAGTGATGCGGTTGAGAATTCAACCTTTTATCTGGCTCCTAAAATCGGGGTTACACATTCACTTTTCAACGGGCTGAAAATACGGGGTGAGGCCTCAGGTCTTCCTGAACACAGAAGTTTGATGGATTATCTCAGGGAAAATCGCTTTCTTTCACAAAATACAGATCTTCAGCACTCTTATACCGTTGAACTTCTTGGTGAATTAATAATAGAGCCTGTGCAGGGAACCCTTGTAAGAGGCGGCGTCAGCTACAGCGATATAGATAATCATGCTTTTTACTCACGAGAAGTGGAATCTGATATTACCGGCACCTTTAATACTTTTTACACTCTGAATTACCAGGACGCAACGGATTTAAAAATATTTGCCGGAGTTAGTCAACAAATAGTGAATAATGTTTTTTGGCTGGATGCAGATGGTCACTGGCGGCGACCGGAACTCTCAAATGGCGGAGATATACCTTTTGAGGAGACCTTTACGCTTAGAAGTGCACTATCATTCAGGCCTGTTGAAAGACTGTTGTTTGAAGGCTGGGGCGAATTTGTCGGTTCTCGTGAAAACCCGGCCGGTTCAGACCTGGATTCATTTTTACTGCTCGGAACAAGACTGGAACTTACAGTTACGAACAGAATCGGTGTTTATGGAAAAATCGTAAACCTGCTGAACCAGGAGTATGAGATATGGCAGGGATATGAAGAAAGAGATTTTCAGGCAATGGCGGGAATAACGATTATCTTTTAATCAAGTAATGGAAAAGATTTTTATAAAAGCGTTTAAGGAAACAATCCGTGAAGAAATAATTAATAACAACACGGTACAAATTGATGGATTTGGCCGATTCGAAAAGAAACATCAAAATCAGCGTCAGAAAAAATTCGAAAACGGCAGAATCGTACTGTTGCCACCGCGCGACAAGATAAATTTCAGTTCGGAAATCACAGAGAAGCCATGAAAATAGAAAAAGAGCAGTTAATCGAATTACTAGTTGTAAAAACAGGGTTGGATCAAAAATCAATTGAAAAACAACTTGATGAGCTTGTGGGGAGAATCAGGGATGCTGCAGACAGAGGCAAAGCCCTGGAAGTGAAAGGGTTTGGTTTGTTCTATTACTCAGAAACCGGCGATCTGAAGTTCGACCCGTCAGAGGAGTTTAAAACAGAGGTGAATTTTAAATACACCGGACTGGAACCTATTGAAGTACGGGAGGCACATGCTGCAGCGGGCGTGGATGATATCATTACGGAAGATGAACCTAACACTGAAATCAGTGAAGAGGTAGAAGATGAAGATATCTGGGGCATGGCAGCCGGAGAGGAAGAAAAGAGAAAAGAAGGTACTGAAACAGGAGAAGAAGAACCGGAAATTGAAGAATCTTTGGAAGTTCCTGATACTGAAAGTTCCGAAAAAGAAGAGAGTGAGCCGGAAACATCAGCTGCTGACGTTGTGCCTGAAGAAGAACTGAAAAAAGAAGCACAAGCTGAACCGGAACAAACCGGGGAAAAGAGTCAGAAAAGAGATACTCCTTTCGAAGATTTAATTGGTGAAGCCTTTGATACAATGGATGAGGAAAAAGAAGAAGAGGAGCAAGCTCATTCAGATCCTTTTGAGACTGACACCGGGAAATCAGAAGATGCAAAACAACCGGAAAAGACCGATAAAATTGCGTCTGATGAAAAGAAAATTGATGATTTTATACCGGCTGATTCCGGACCTGCAGAAGAAGAGAAACCAGGAAAATCTGAGCTGAAAAAGGAAAAACCTGTCCGCTTTCCTGAAAAGCCTAAAAAATCGTACCAATATGCGGACGATGAATCACATGCCATTCCAATTAATATGGTTATTATAAGTCTCTCTGTGCTGATAGTAGTAGTAGTAGGGTATTTTGTGGTAAGTGACTTAACCTCAAGTCAATCACCGGTATCAACACCTGTTGTTATGGAACAGCAGACCGAACGGAATGGTGGCTCGGAGCAGGAGTCTGAGGAAAATGGCCAGGCAGACGAAACACAGGCCGGGGAAGAAGCCGGAGAATCCGGAGAAACAGGTGATGAATCAGTCCAAACAAACAGTAATGTTACCCAGGCTGGAAATCAAGCTGGAACACCCGCGGAATCAGGCGTGGAACTTCAGGATAATACTTCCGTTTACGGGTTAAGAGGAGCCGTGAATGAAAATATATCCGGCGGTTACACAATTATTGTTCACTCTCTGCGTGATGAAGGCAATGCAAGGCGGGCCATGGAGCAGCTTCAGGAAGAAGGATTCCGTGCGATGGTGTTTTCCCGTGAGCTGCCTGAAACCGGTTTTGTCTGGCGCGTGGGAATCGGACAGTTCGAAACGCTGGATAATGCGAGAAGTGTTGCAGATAATCTGCCGGATCCACTAAACGAAAATAACTTTATTCAAAGAATTCAATAACTAATAAACCATCTATGTTTACCTTACATTTGCTATTTCAAAACGCTGATGAAGCAGTTGCAGATACATTAGCGCAAATGCTTGCCGAAGAATCATCCATGTCATTCTTCGAAGTATTATCACAGGGCGGTATCCTTATGATTCCCCTTTTTATACTCTCAATCGTTGCGATCTATGTAATTGCTGAGCGGTGGAGGACCCTGAATAATTCGAAAATGGATATAAACTCAATGCTGAACTCACTTGAAATGATGTTAAAATCGGGTGATCAGCAACGCGCCCTGCAGTACTGTGATGAATTTGACAAGCCACTTGCCCGGATTCTGAAAGCCGGGATAAGACGGCTCGGAAAATCTATCCGTGACATAGAGGATGCAATCGAAAATGCCGGAAAAAAAGAGATATTCCAGCTCGAAAAACGAATGAACTGGCTGGCAACCATAGCAGGTGTTGCTCCATTGGTCGGTTTTACCGGAACAGTAACAGGGATGATACGTGCTTTTATGGATATACAATCACTTCAGGGTAACGTGAATCCAAGTGTTTTAGCCGGGGGGATATGGGAAGCCCTTATCACTACAGCGACAGGATTAATCGTCGGCATCATTGCTTATGGGTTCTATAACTTTTTACAGGGTAAAATTAACCGGCAGATTTTTGAATTTGAAAATGCCTCCACAGATTTTATTGACCTTCTGCAATCACCGACACCCAAAAAAAGAAATGAGGTGAATGTGTAATGGATTTCAGAAAAGGCAGCAAAAAACTTGAGCCCTTAACGATGTTTTCACAATCATCGCTGACGGATATTATACTTTTATTGCTGATTTTCTTTCTTCTTACATCCTCTTTCGTCACAAATTTTGGGATCAGGGTGAACATACCCCAGGCGGAAGCAGGGACTACAACGGATGTGAGGCATATTTCGGTAGCCATCACGCCCGAGGGAAACTTTTTTGTAGATGGAGAACAGACAGCAAGAGGCCAGCTTTCAACTGCAATCCGGCAGGCATTTCAGACGAAACCGCAGGGTACACTCGTTATTCGTGCAGACAGGGATGCAAAAGTTGAAGATGCAGTAAACGTTATGAATATAGGTAAAGCATTAAACATGCGAATTGTAATGGCAACAGAGAGGGATTCACGCTAATATATATGCTGGACCGGCTATTTACATATCTGAATGTTGATCAGGAAGACAGGTTTGGCTTTGCCGTAACGGGTGGCATACACTTGGTGCTTTTAATAATTGCACTTCTCTATACGTTTGATATGAACATTGATTCGCGGCCATCATATATTGAAGTGACACTCGGTGAGTTCAGAAGCGGAACGGTTGCAGAAAGAGCTGAAGTTCAAAGCGAAGAGGTAGCAACACGTCCAACTCCCTCAGAAACAGAACCTGATGAACCCGATCCTGAAGTAACGACTCCCCGGGAGACACCACAGGAGGTAACGGAAGAGGTTACAAAGCCGGTGGAACTCACTGAACAGGAAGAAGAGATTGAAGATGAAGAAGTGATTGAAACACCCGAAACGGAAATAATTGAACCCGAGGAAGAAGAGACAGAAGAAGTAGTAGAGGAGGAATCAGCCCCGCCAAAAGTTGAAGAGGCGGAAGAGGTTCAGCAAGGGGTAACGGCAAGCGGTGATGAAGACGGCACACAAGGAAGGATGAATGTAGACCAGGGAACAGGCAGCGATGAAGAGAAATCGGCGCCATATGATTTGAGATGGGAAGGCGACCTGGAGCGTGACCCGATGATGCAGCCGCTGCCCGAGAACAGGGCTGATGTGGAAGCAGTAATTACTGTTCGTTTTGAAGTAAATCCGGACGGCTCAATCGGGAGAATTATTCCAATGCGAAAAATGAACCCTGAGCTGGAGCGAGAGGTTTTTCGCACTCTCCGTGGATGGAGATTTTCAAGGTTGCCTTCAGGTGTTCCGCAAGAACCTCAGTGGGGTACCATAACATTTCGGTTTGTTCTTGAATAAAAATTTGCCCCGGCCCTAAATATAAATTGCAAACATTAGAATTTTTTAATATTATCTTCTGACAAACTCTAATTGTATCAAGTAGTGATATGTCAAAGATAAAAAAAGGCCGTGTTCTCATTGTCGAAGATGACGTCTTATTGTCATTAGTAGAAGAGAGGCTGTTAAAAAAATTAGGATATGGTGTTGCGGGAAAGGCCGTAAATGGTGAAGATGCCGTAACAAAAGCTAAAGAGCTGAATCCTGATGCAATATTAATGGATATTTCTCTCAAGGGAGATCTGGATGGGGTTCAGGCGATGGAGATGATTCGTGAATTTTCGAATGTACCTGTAATCTATTTATCAGGGAATTCTGATAAGTACAATATGGAACGAGCCCGGAAAACGGATTATATCGACTATCTTGTGAAACCTATCACTGCAGATGACCTGGTTACTCCTTTGCGAAATGCAATGAACGAAGAGTGCCTGAATGAAAATGGCAATTTTGTAGCATAGAATTGCACTTCGGGTGGGTTCAATTTCGAAGGCATTTTTTGAATTGACTATTTTTCAGGTTTGCGATAGGACTTATAACTTCAGATTCACAATGACTCTTCCTGACTGTTTTCCTTCCAGCATTTTGTCAATTTCTTTCGGAAGCCGGTGAAGCGGGATTTCCCTGGCAAGCATTTCAAGACCTGAAGGCTTCCATTCATTTGCCAGCAGTGTCCAGATTTTTTTACGTAGACTCATCAGGCAAATACCGGAGTCAATGCCCATTAAGCTGACTCCCCGCAGAATAAAAGGATATACACTTGTATGCAATTCATGTCCCAGTATGTTTCCACAACAGGTTACAACTCCGTTGTGAGCGGTTTGGCGGATTACCGTATCCAGTATTTCACCACCAACCGTTTCCACCGAGGCAATCCATCGGCTTCCAAGCAGTGGTTTTTCGCTTTCATCCCGCACCTCATCCCGGTCAATGATTGCAGTGGCGCCCAGTTTTTCCAGATAATCATGCTTTTTTTTCTTGCCGGTAACGGCTGTGACCTTATATTTTAAATGAGAAAGTAACAGTACCGCGCAAGATCCAACTCCGCCGGTGGCCCCGGTTACCAGCAGGTCGCCATCTGCCGGTTTTATATCAGATTCTGTTATCTTTTTAACACCGATAGCTGCTGTTAATCCAGCAGTTCCATAAATCATACTTTCACGAAGTGTTAATCCTTGTGGTAAAGGCACAATCCATTCGGCCGGAACCCGGATGTATTCTGCAAAACCGCCGGGAGTATTCATTCCAAGATCATAGCTGGTTACGATAACCTCATCACCCTCATAGAATTGAGGGTTTTGACTTGAGACTACAATACCGGCCGCATCAATACCGGGTGTATGAGGATAGTTCTTTGTGATACCCGGTTGACCACTTGCCGAAAGTGCATCCTTGTAATTGAGAGATGAGTACTGAACACGGATCAGTACTTCGTTTTCGGGTAGTGAATTCAGTTGTAACTGCTTAATTCTGTTTACAAAATGGCCGTCAATTTTTTCAGTTACAAGTGCATGATATTGCTTTTTAACGTCTATCATAAAGTGGAAGAATAGAGTTTATTATGATCTAAATATTATAAAATATTTAAGGTTTTGCGATAAATATTTGTTTGCCGTTAAATCAATTAGTATAATCTACTACAAATATTAGGTTTCGGTAAAAAATTCGAGCTGTTCGAATTTACTATAAGTAACCGGCTTTATCTTTTATTCGGAATAAACATTAACAAATAAACAAGTCATATGCTGCAAAAGATACCATTCGCAGTGCTCTTCTTTATTATAAGTTTGATCACTGCAGGGCTGGCACAGGCCCAAAATACACTCGAAGGTGAAGTAGTTGATTCAAGAACCGGTGAGCCGTTATTCGGTGTATCTGTTCTTGATATAAACGCAGGCACAGGAACCAGTACTGATCTTGATGGTAAATTTACCATTACTTACTCAGGTACAACTACCCTCAGGTTTTCCTTCATCGGATATCGCACGGTAGACATAGAGGTAACACCATCCACATCTGATCTTACTGTTGATCTTGAACAGGAGATATCAGCTCTTGATGAAGTGGTGGTCACAGGACTGGGAACTTCTATTAAACGTGAAAATCTTGCCAATTCAATTACACGGATTGATTCAGATAAACTAACGGGTAATGTAACTCCGCAAACACTGGATAATTCATTAACCGGAAAGATACCCGGTGTGAATATACGCGCTCAAAGTGGCGCTCCAGGCGGTGGTATCAATGTTCAGCTGCGGGGAATCAGTACACTTGGAGCCGGCTCATCACAGCCTCTCTATATTATTGACGGCGTTTATGTGAATAACGATGCTATTGCAAACGGGCGTTTTTTAACAACCGGTGCAAACAGTTTTGCTGAGGATAATGCAGCAAACCGTTTGGCAGATCTGAATCCGGAGGATATCGCAAGTATTGAAGTTCTAAAGGGTGCTTCCGCTGCTGCTATATATGGACAAAGAGCCAATGCAGGTGTAATTATTATCAACACCAAGAAAGGACAGGGCGGTGCAACAAAAGTAAGCTTTACACAGGAAGTTGGGTTTAATTCCGCACTGAACCTGGGCCAAATTGGTGCAGAGTGGGATCTTGATAAAATTGATTTTGTTGATGGTACACTTGGCTTCCAGGGAACGGCTACGACAGATCAAATTCGAGATTTGTTCCAGCAGGCACAATCAAACGGACAGTTTGTTGATATGGAAGAGTTGCTGTATGGAAGAGAAGGATTTATCAATTCTACCGGGATAAATGTTTCAGGCGGTGATACAAAAACACAATTTTACGTTGCCGGTCAGTTTAGTGAAGAGGATGGCATAATAAGGAATACAGGATTCGACAGAAAATCACTGAGGCTGAACCTGGATCACAGGATTTCAGATCGTGTAAGAGTTGCTTCCCGAAGCAGTTACCTGAGAACGGAAAATGACAGGGGTTTTACAGGAAACCAGAACGGAACAGGCGCCTCTATCGGTTATGCCCTTTCGGCTACTCCTAACTTTTTTAATCCGTTTCCGGATGCGCAGGGCAATTTCCCCAATAATCCATTTTTCAACGATAACCCACTTGCAATTGCGGAACAGAGTGTAAATAATTCTACAGTTGACAGATTTCTGCAATCAGTTGAGCTGGATATTGAACTTCTGCAAAAAGAACGTTCCAGTCTTTTATTCAAAGGATCCGGAGGTTTGGATTTTCTCCAGTTTAACAGTTTGGTCTGGCAGCCCAACCAGTTGCAGCACCAGCAGGCATCTGCTAATCCCGGTGATGCTGTAAGAACCAAAGAGGATAATCTGAATACCAATCTCCAGGCTATTTTGGTCTTTAACACACAAAAAGGAGATGAAGATAACTTCTGGGATTTAACTTCTCAGGCTGGTGTCTCCAGGTTTGATACAGATCAAAGTCGTCAACTCGACCGTGCACAAGGCCTTGCATTCGGGCAAAATAACCTGAACCAGGGCAGAGTACAGCAAGTAGTACAGCAACAGACTCAGGAAGTAATTGATATCGGATTTTTTGCCCAGCAGGAAGTAAACTGGAATGATAAAATCATTCTTACTGCCGGTGCAAGGGCCGACCGTTCTTCACTGAATCAGGATCAGGATCAATATTATTTCTATCCCAAAGCATCCGGGGCATTTAACCTGACCAATTTTGATTTCTGGAAGTGGGACACTTTTAACCAGTTTAAACTGAGAATTGCTTACGGTGAAACCGGTGGATTACCTGCATTTGGCAGTACATTCCAGGTAGTCGGCGGAAACAACATTGACGGTAATCTTGCCTCAACCATTTCTACCCGGGGTGTTGATCCCGAACTTGACCCTGAGCGATCAAAGGAGATCGAAGCAGGACTTGATTTTGGATTATTCAACGGGAAATTGACTTTTGAAGGATCATACTACCGCAAGGTTGTAAGCGACCTGATACTTGATCTTCCCACGGCCAGATCAACCGGTATTGCTGCTATTGCAACAAATGCTGCCGACCTGAAAAATACAGGATTTGAACTGGCGATTAATGCAACTCCAATTCAAAAGCAGAATTTTAACTGGAGTACAACATTTTTGTGGTGGACTAATGAGTCTGAAATCACAGATCTCTCTGTTCCTGCATTTACAACAGGAGGTTTCGGTGTCAGTTTGAGTAACTTCCTGATCCAAGAAGGGTTTTCACCCACTACAATCGTTGGGACGCCTGCTGTTGACGGCGAATCTCTGTTCACGATATATGGTGACAGTGAACCAGATTTCCAATTGTCGTTTGGCAACGAAATTAACTTTTGGAATAATTTTGATTTCAGCTTCTTGTGGCACTGGAAGAAAGGCGGTGATAACATCAACCTCAGTAAATTATTGACTGACGTTGGAGGTACAACCAATGACTGGAATGAAATTGATGAAGAGACAGATTTGCCTAAGGGGCTTGCAAGATTAATATCACCTGCAGGCCAATCTTACGTGGAAGATGCAAGTTATCTCAAATTAAGAGAAGCAAGCCTTTTTTACACACTTCCTGTCAGAACTACCAACGAGTTTTTCGGTGGATTCATTGAAAGACTGAAATTTGGGGTAACAGGGTCGAACCTGTTGCTTATTTCTCCTTACGACAGTTACGATCCGGAGACTTCGGTATTTGGAACTCAGCCGGTTAACAGTGCAGTGGAGGTAACGCCTTTCCCATCTTCGAGAAGAATTATCTTCAGACTTCAGGTAGATCTATAAAAATTTAAAAGGAAATCATATACATTATGAAACATTTAAAATCCACATATAAATTTGTAGCGATGGCCCTTCTGATGTTTGGGTTCATCGCGTGTGATGACATATTTGAGGTCGATACAATTGATGATCCAAATAATGCCACTCAGAGCCAGTTTTTGAATAATCCAAATAAAAGCCAGTTACAGAACCTTGTATCAGGTCTTGAATTCAGAAACAGGGCTTATGCAACCGGGGCTGGCGGAACTGTTACGCTGTTCAGTACATTAGGCCGTGAAGTCTATCCATTATTCGCCTCTGACCCCCGATTCATTACCAACTGGATGGGAACAAATGCTTCTTCAGATGCAGAAACCGACCCAGGATTCTTTGGAGCAGCAGGTGCATTTAATCCGTTTTTTGATGCGATTAAACAAGCCAATTTTCTGATGGACGCAGTAGGTAATTCTGAGTTAATTACCGAGCAGGAGCGCAACGGATACCTGGGTTTTGCCAAAACGATACAGTCATTCAACTTTCTAATGCCACTGCTGGCCCAACTCGACAACGGCATCCGCTTTGATGTTGATGATCCGTTGAATCCCGGGCCGTTTGTAGGGTTTGATGAAGGCCTTCAGAGAATACTGAATTTGCTGGATGAGGCAGAAGGCAATCTCAATAGTGCAGGCAGCAGTTTTGCATTTAATTTACAATCCGGATTTTCTGATTTTAATACGCCGGCAACATTTGTGGCACTTAATAGGGCACTTAAAGCCCGTGTAGCTGTATATGCAGAAGACTGGCCTCTTGTACTTCAGTCTGTTCAGGAAGCAGCGCCGTTTTTTGAACTGGCAAGTGGCGAGGATGTGATGAACAAAGGAGCGTTTCACAGTTATGGTTCACCACCTGATCTGTTTAATCCATTCTTTTTTCCTAGAAATGCAGCCACATCACAAATTCCAATGGTACACAGTTCACTTCCCGCACAAGCCGAAGAAGGGGACTTGAGGGTAGAAAATAAGTTCTTCCTCAGAGAAAACCCGGTTTCGTTCCAGGGATTTGCTTCTCTTTACCAAGATAATCGTTTTGATTCCAATGAAGAGAGTTTCCCTTTCCTGAGGAACGAAGAGCTGATCCTGCTTTACGCTGAAGCTAATGCCCAGCTCGATAACTTTCCGGATGCAGTTGATGCTATTAACCTGATTCGGGATACGTGGGATCTGGATGACTTTAATAGTTCGGATAAAGATGAAATCATTGACCAGATACTCTTTGAACGAAGATACTCGCTTTGGTTTGAACTCGGACACAGGTGGTTCGATTTACGCCGTTACGGTATCCTTGACGAGACAGTACTGGAAATTGATGCAGAATTTGATCCGACGCAAAGTACCCAGGTATACAGCAAATTTGCACGGCCGCTTTCAGAATCTCAATTTGATGATTTCTTTGCAAATTAGAAACAATTACTAATAGCATAAACCTAAAAAGGCCTGAGATTCTCAGGCCTTTTTTCATTTCCGGTCTGTCGGCCAATGGCAGGATTGATGCTAATGGTAAAGATCCCGCAGGCCGGCTGACCGGAGGTGCTGGCAAAAATATCGGTTTTGGGTGGTAGCGATGGTGGCATGGTGGCCGCCCCTACCGTCAGCCCGGAGATGCTGGCAAGAATATCGGTTTTGGGTGGACGCGGCGGTGTCAGAGAAGTCACCCCTGCCGTCAGCCCGGTAATGAGGATTTCGGGTGGCGGATAGAGAATAGGCTGGAACAGATTTTAGCGTTTGGTGAATTGGTAGTTTACCGGACAGACGGCTTCCAGTCTGTCGGCCAACGGCAGGATAGATGCTAAAGAGGAAGAACTCACAGGCCGGCTGACCGAAGGTTGTGGCAGAAAATCGACTTTGGGTAGCAGCGGTGGTGGCAGGGAAGCCGCCTATACCGTCAGCCCGGTAATGAGGATTTCGGGTGGCGGATAGAG
>Ga0209942_1000041_pt1 | contig 82268 bp, 78 predicted proteins | sample SalPonR1_A_D2_MG_FD_185695 | JGI IMG/M metagenome (GOLD analysis project Ga0209942, IMG submission 185695) | Salt pond soil microbial communities from South San Francisco under conditions of wetland restoration - Salt Pond MetaG R1_A_D2_MG... ...
GCCGATTGCGTGGCCAATTTCATGAGCAATCACCTGGCGAATGGCCTCACCAAGATACGCCTCTTCGATGCGGAGTGAACGCGCATCGGGATTGGCGGCACCCGTTTCCAGCATCAAACGGTTGCGGTATGATCGAATGTGATTGTGGTACCAAATGATATCACTGGCAATGATTTCACCGGTACGCGGATCGGATACGCTCGGGCCTGTGGCATTCCGTGTTGTATTGGCAATCCACCGAACCATGTTATAGCGGATATCTTCCGGCTCAAAATTTGGATCTTCCTCTTCAGTTGGAGGCAGTTTTGCCTGGATTGCATTTTTAAATCCGGCTTCTTCAAACGCAACATTCCAGTCTTCTACACCTGTAATTACATTCTCGCGATACTCCTCGGGAGTTCCGGGATCCACATAGTAAACGATCGGCTTTACAGGCTCAACAAGTTCACCCCGCGCATACGCTTCTGGATCTGATGGCTCCAGCCTCCATCTGCGAATGAGTGAACGTGTGTCAGCTTTTTGTGCATTCGAGCTAAAATCGAGCTGGTTTACGGTAAAATATCCAACTCTGTAATCAGCATGACGTGGCCGCATCGGCTCTTTGGGAAGTAATATCATGCTCTGGTTCATTAATACAGAAATTGTGTTGGTTCCTTCGGCAGATGGCGGTTCCATCGCCTCATAGGTCATCACGTGGCGCGCCTCAACATTTTTCGGATAGGTGCGCACGGTGTCGATGTAGCTTCGGTTGCTGTCGAGACGACGAACCGAGTAGATGTTTCTCAGAAAATCTACCATCCCGGAAATAGCGGGCACATCATTCTCAAAAAAGTCATTAATCTGAATGACGGATGTGTCATCATTTGGCCCTCGAGCGGCAATTTCAAACGTCCCGATAATTGGCTCATAATTATTGGCCTGCACGGATTTATAGATAGGAAGCGAATCGGCAGCCACGCTGTTATATGATCGCTGACGAATATTGATCTTATCCTTCGCTTTTTCAAAAATAAAGACTTGCTCTGCCGTCTTGCTGCCGCTTGATACAAACCCGAAAAAATTGCTCGGGACTTTTGCCACCCGGCTTACCATCAGAAAATCGCGGCCCAGCAAGGAGTCGGGAATCTCGTAAAAGATATCATCGTCTACATAGTGTACATCAAGTACACCATCACTGGAAACAGCATCGCTGGTAATGACGCTGCTATAGCCGTCGGATGGTCCGCCTGCAGGTCGCGATGGAGTGTCGTTTGAGGCTGACCGAAAAAGGCTACAGGATGATAGAAACAGAAACGAAAGCAATAGAAGAGGCAGTGAACGTGTCATATATTCAATAAGCTGTTTATAATTAAGCAAATGGATCTATAGTTTGACTCATCGCGCTGGAACCGGAACTCCTACAGTCGATCAGCAAACTATAAATGCGCAGATAATGCGAAAACAAATCACGAACCATGTATTTGTTCAGATTATTTTCAATCCGCTTAAAATAGAGAAAAAATCTCGTCATCATAAATTGTGAAAGCTTCAGGAGGGAAATCTTTCATTTTATTACATCTTCCGATGTGGGAACATCCTCAGCTCAGCTATCTATTATCGGGTGAACTTTGTATCATTCAGTATCATTTAATTCCACGTTTTTTATGAGCAAATCCAATATAATAGTCGCATTTGGCGGAGTGTCTCCTGAACATGAAGTGTCTGTACTCACTGCTATGCAGGTACTGGCCGCGTTTGAAGATTCGGCCTATCAAACGATTCCGCTTTATATTTCTAAATCAGGCCAGTGGTTTACGGGTGATGTGTTGCGCGACCTGAAAAAATATAAGGATCTAAGTAAACTCACCTCATCAGCCGACACTTGTGTGTTTACCCGGCTCGAAGATGGACGCCCCGTTTTAAAAACAATAACATCCGGGTTTTTCAACCGCTCTGACGAATTTCCTGTTTATGCTGTACTGCCTGCATTTCATGGGTCAGCCGGAGAGAACGGGTCCTTCCAGGGAATCTGTGAAACGTACAACATGCCATATTGCGGAAGCGGCGTGATGGGGTCCGCTATCGGAATGAACAAGGTAGTGACCAAACAACTTTGTGGGGCAGCCGGTATTCCCGTAGTTGATGGCATAGACTTTACTGAAAGCCGATGGATCGACAATCGCGATCAGATATTATCAGATATCGATGCGCTGGGTGAAGCCTCAGTTGTGAAACCTGTAAATCTAGGCAGCAGTATAGGTGTCGAAATTGTAAAAAATTTGGATGAAGCCGAAACAGCCATCGAAACAGCTTTTCGTTATGATTCTTACCTGTTGGTGGAAAAGGCGATCTCTCCACTGGTTGAGATTAACTGCTCAGTATTGGGCACCCCCGAAGACAACAAAGTAAGTGTCTGCGAGCGCCCAATGGGGAGCGAGGAGTTGCTGAGCTTTGCTGACAAATATCAACAGGAAGAAGGTGCAAAAGGGATGGCGTCAGCCGACCGGGAAATTCCTGCCGACATTCCAAAAGAGCTGGCAGAGAATATTCAGTCCACAGCGAAAAAAGTCTTTTCAACGATCCAGGCAAGCGGTCTCGCACGGCTCGACTTTCTTGTAAAAGCTGATACGAACGAATTTTATTTCAACGAGATAAATACTATTCCCGGATCATTTTCATTTTATCTGTGGAAGGAGAACGGGCTTAGTTTTAATAATCTTCTTGAAGAGCTTGTTGATATCGCTATCTCACAGCATCAGAAAAAAAACGGGCGTGTCCAAAGCTATGAAACAAACTTACTTAGCCAGAAAGCCGTTAAAGGAATGAAAGGCTTAAAAAGATCTAAATAACAGATGAATACAATCAATCGATATCAACTTAATGGCCTGCTTCTGATTCTGGCTATGGTATTCACGGTTTCCTGTGGTTCCAGCGGTGACGTTCGTGTCATAGAGGACTCACCCCAAAATATTACCGAGAGAAATCCACAGCTAGCTGACTCTGCCAATTCTTTTACGCAACTAAAGGTCGGGCTTCTAGAACCAGTTGACAACCTGGATCCACTTTTTATTAATAACCTGAGCTCAAAAAGAGTGCTATCCCTTATTTATGACGGACTGTATACGGTTGATGAAAATGGTGATGTGGTTCCGGCCATAGTGCAAATTGCCACCGTCTCCGACGACAGTCTAAGCTATACCTTTGAGATTAATACTGACCTCTTTTACCATGATAGCGATGTGTTCATTAGTGGTATTGGCCGTCGAATTCAGGCAGCTGATATTAAGTGGGCATTTGAAAGAACAGCCCGTGCAACGGTTCCTGACAACGCCTCAGCCCTTTTGATGAATGTGGATGGATATCAGGATTATTTCGAAGATCAGCGGTATATATATGATACCAGCAGACGGGCACTTGACGGCGTTTCCGGAATACAGGTTGTTGATTCTAAAACAATTCGATTCAGGCTGATAGAATCAGACCCTGACTTCACAAAGAAACTTGCCTCGCCTTACTTATCAATTTATCCGCGGGAAGCTCTTCAATCACAGAACCGGTCACTGAAAACGAATCCGGTTGGAACAGGAGCTTACGGTTTTGAAGAGAGAAACGACAATACCATCATATTGGTCCGCCAAAGTCCGGGATCCGATGGTGAGCGGTTAACATCCCCACAGTTGAATCGTATTGACTTCACCTATTTTTCGAAGGAGAGTGCACTTTTTCAGCAGTTTGCTTCGGAAAATATTGATTGGATTCCAGAGGCTGGGCCCGAAACAAAACGTGTGGTTATTAATGATGACGGTACTCTGGCACCGGGTTATACAAATCAATATTCAGCACATCTAATAGGTGAACGACGCGTACAATTTTATTTGAATGAAACCCGCCGTGCAAATCTAGCCTGGCTGCGAAACCGGCTTACAAACATTTCAGCTGACTCTATTAATTACACTGGTATCCTCAGCCTCCCAGGAAATTTGTCTCAGCCGGATGGAAACATTGGGGCACCTGATTCACAATATTATCTTACGTATACAACAGATCCCTATGCGCGAATGCTGCTTACACAAATTCAGCAGCAATATTTGGCGCCGGAGTCTGAGTTTACGCTCACTGACATACGAACACCTATTTCAAGAACAAGCCTCTACACCTTTTCAAACGACGCATTTCATGAGAGTCTCCTGCCTTTTGAGGCTAATGAATGGATGCGTCTTGAAACACCGGGATATGGACTTTCACATACTCATATCAGCGGGATTCAGGACACAGAAACAGCCTGGAAACTTTTTGTAGAGGATATCAGGATTAACGAAGATTAAGCAGATACTCAATGAAACTGGGCATTCTCGCCAATCCCGACAAATATTCTATCAAAGACCCACTGCAGCAGGTTCTGCAATGGTGCAGTGAACATAAACACACTGTCTTTTTATCGTCTGCCTTTGCTGACTCCGTGGAAGGAATCTCAATGAACGGTATTGTCAGCCTCAAATCTTCTGAAGAAGAGTGTGTTACAGAATCAGATTTTATCATCGCGATTGGCGGAGATGGCACTATGCTTCATGCCGCGCGATACGTTAAAAATACTAATGCACCTGTGCTGGGTATCAACACGGGTCGGCTCGGATTTATGGCCAACGTTCAGCCCAATCAAATATCTGAAGCACTCAGCGATCTCGAAGACGGCCGGTTTGAAATCGAGCAACGTGCCATGCTGCATGCTGCTACAGAGGGTGGTGAAGAGTTCAATGCTCTGAATGAATTTCTCTTCACCAAAAAAGACACGTCATCAATGGTAAGTCTTCGTGCTGATTATGACGGCACATTACTGAACCGGTTCTGGGCTGATGGCCTCTTGATATCAACACCTACCGGGTCAACAGCCTACAATTTATCCGCCGGAGGGCCAATCGTGATGCCGGGCACGCCGGTAATGATCGTAACCCCTATCAATCCGCACACGCTAACTACCCGCCCGCTTGTGCTGCCATCAGACAAAAAGCTTGTGATTGAAGTTGAAGAAAAACCGGACCACATCTTATTTTCATGTGATGGTCGTATGTTTGATAACTCCATTACAACAGTGGAGATACAAAAGAGTGAATATAGTATCGGGTTGGTTATGCTAAAGAATCAGACGTATTTTGAAACACTTAGAAACAAATTAATGTGGGGTCTTGACAACCGCCGCGGACGAGATAGCAATTAGTGATTTTTTAGTTAATAAACGAACAAGACAACTATTTAAATCAAACCAAAAATCAAAAAACCGTACAAATGAAAGTAACTGTAGTAGGAGCTGGAGGAAATGTCGGATCCACAGTGGCGCTTAGCGTCGCACAACGCGATTTTGCAAAAGAGGTCGTGATGGTGGATATCGAAAAGAAAGAAGACGACAAAACGTTTTATCCCTCAAAAGGCCGGGCACTTGACCAATGGGAATCATCACCCATCCACGGATTTGATACTCGACTCAATGGTACTGTTGATTATGAAGATACAAAAGGATCTGATGTATGCGTGATAACAGCAGGTGTTCCGCGTCGTCCGGGAATGAGTCGTGATGATCTGCTGGAGATCAACGCAAAGATTGTGGATTCAGTAGCTACTGAGCTCGTCAAGTACTCTCCTGACACAATTTTTATTATTGTTTCCAATCCGCTGGATGTTATGACATACGTAGCTCACGCAGCATCAGGCTTGGACGATAACAAAGTGATGGGAATGGCAGGGATTCTTGATACAGCACGCTATCGCGCATTCCTCGCTGAAGAGCTGAACGTATCTCCAAAAGATATTCAGGCGCTTCTAATGGGCGGACACGGTGATACAATGGTACCGCTGCCCCGCTACACAACAGTAGCCGGTATTCCGGTCACCCAAATGATTGACAAAAGTAAGCTTGATGATATTGTCAGCCGAACTAAGAAAGGTGGCGGTGAGATTGTTGGCTTAATGGGAACCTCGGCATGGTATGCTCCCGGAGCTGCTGCTGCTCAAATGGTTGAAGCGATCATGCTTGATCAGAACCGCATCTTTCCATGTGCTGTGAAGCCAAACGGAGAGTATGGAATTGATGATCTCTTTATAGGCCTGCCCGTAAAACTGGGACATGGCGGTATAAAAGAGATTATTGAGGTTGACTTAAACCAAGAAGAACGAGATCTTTTAGACGAATCAGCTGCTGCAGTCCGCTCCACTATGGATGACTTCAAAAAGCTGATGGACAAATAAATCGCAAACAAATGAAGACTGGTTCTTCACTACTTGCACTTAACCCCGTGTCGGTTTCCGATTCGGGGTTTTTTTATTTTGACCCACAATACACCTTTCGGTCTGAAAATCGGTGTACCAATTTCCAAATCCTTCCGAGGCTGTCCAAAAAGGTCGTCATCCCGCACCTGGTGCAGGATCTCCAACCGTTGATATCAACAGGAGATGCCGGATCGGTGACCGGCATGACTGAATGAAAAACATTTTTGCAGTTCATCGCCCTTTTTGGACAGCCTCATGTCTAACTTGCTAATTATCTATGAAAAAAGTTATCATCGCGTCAAAAAATCCTGTCAAGATTCAGGCTGTCAGAAGTGGATTTGAACAAATGTTTCCAAATCAGCCGTTTGAGTTTTTGGGAGTATCACTTGATTCAGGTGTGCCTGACCAGCCCATGAGTAATGACCAAACATTTACCGGGGCAAAAAACAGGGCTGATAATGCCTCCGTGCTTGAGCCGTCGGCTGATTTTTATGTTGGAATTGAGGGTGGTATTGAAAAGATAAATAGTGAGATGGAGGCGTTTGCCTGGGTCGTAATTAAATCGGGAGGGCTATATGGGAAATCAAGAACGGGTACATTTTTCCTTCCAAAACAAGTCGTTGAGCTGGTTAATCAAGGTAAGGAGTTAGGTGAAGCAGACGACATCGTTTTTGACAGATCCAACTCAAAACAGAAAAGTGGAGCTGTTGGAATTCTGACAGATAATATTATCGATCGGACATCCTACTATACAGAAGCCGTTATTTTAGCTGCAATCCCTTTTAAGAACAGTGACCTCTATTAGGCTCAGATACAGGTACAGGCTTTTCTCTGCATGTTTTGGTGTTGATTAAGGTTCGACTTTTCGCCGAATTACACCCGCCGGCCGTTCATCATTCCGCTTACCTTCTTCAAGCACCGGAACACCATTTACAAATACCCAGTCAAATCCTTCAGCATAGACATGAGGCGTTTCATATGTGGCCTCATCCCGCACATTTGCAGGTTCAAAGATCAAAAGATCTGCAGCAAAACCCTCACGAATTAACCCTCTCGGAACATCCACACGGTTCCGGTTTGCGAGTCCTATTGTTTCAGCAGGAAGTCCACTCATTTTATAAACGGCCTGCTCGAGTGTTAGCAATTTTTGTTCCTGAACAAACAGACGTATAATCCGTGCAAAGCTTCCATATCCCCGTGGATGCCACATGGTGGGGCTTCCATCAGAGCTGACCATAACAAACGGATTGATGAGAAACCTTGCCATAACCTCCTCATCCATCACAAAATAGGCAGCGCTCGCACCATTTGGCCCAATATCGTCAATCAGCACATCTTCAAAAGGTTTATCGAGGCTGTCCGCCACTTCCTCAAGCGTCATGCCGGCATAGGGTGATGTTCCAAACAGCGTTGCCTCAGGTCCGTTTCTAAGCGCGATACGATAATTTAGATACTCCTCCAGTTCTCCCCTCCGATTCTCCAACACCTCCTCATAGTCATAAGGCGGAAGAGCCCAGTCCGGGAAGACAATACTGATTCCGGTATAGCTTGCCGTATAAGGATACACATCTGCTGTAACTCGTAAACCTTCCTGCTCCCTTGCATCACGCATAATTGAGAGAACATCTTCAGCCTGCTGAGGATCATCACCGTACACAATTTTCAGGTGGGAAGCGTGAACGTTTGCCCCCGACGCCAGCCCCTGATTTACTAATTCAGCTACCGACTGAGAGATCGCGTCTTCATCTTCATTCCGCATATGACTCATCACGGTACCTCCCGCTTCTGCGACAGGTTCCGCGATGGCTATGAGTTCCTCCAAACCGGCAAATGACCCATGGTCATACTCCAGGCCAGTCGTGAGGCCAAAGGATCCGTCCTCCATCGCCTGAACAATCAGCTCACGCATCTCATCCACCAGCACCGAATCAATAGACTCTTCACGGGGGGCATCCACGTGCCTCCGAAGTGAATTATGACCGATATAGTGAATAATATTAGGACCCGTGCCCTCAGAGTCCACGTCATTCATCCAGGCGGTTATGTTACCGGTTCCCGGGCTGCTGCCGTCCTGCCCAAGACTTATTGTGGTTACTCCCATTGACAAGAAATTATCAAACCTGGGAGTATCAAGAGGATTGCCGTGAGAGTGGGTATCAATAAACCCGGGAGAAACAACTCGTTCGTTTGCGTCAATAATCCTGAGAAATGACCGGCTGGTGGTATCCACAGATCCTAGTTCTGAGATGACCCCATCATCCACGATGATTTCACCTAAAAATGCATCTCCGCCACTGCCGTCCACAATCCGGGCATTTGTAATCAGAAGATCAAACTGATTGCTGTCAGAACCTGACGAGCACCCTGCCAGCAAAATAATAAACTGAATTAGTAGACATAGACTGAGATTTTTTACCATAAAATCAGACGGATTTGTTGATTTGAACATTACTGAACTTACAGTCTTCAGCAATGACCTTCAAGACTTTCAAAGGTGCCTTGTGTGCTATAAAGGACAAAACATAGATCTGACACATATTATCCGTACCTTGAGATTCACTTTTTTAAAAGCCCGCACTTTAAGAAGCGGGCTTTTTTCATTTTATATTATATATGTCGTTTAACTCATTGAACCTAATTGATCCAATCCTCAGATCATTAAAAGAAGAAGGATACACTACTCCCACAGAAATTCAAGAACAAGCCATCCCTGTTGCACTTAAAGGGAAAGATCTGCTTGGATGTGCACAAACCGGCACTGGTAAAACAGCTGCTTTTGCAATTCCAATTCTGCAGCATTTAGCAGCCAATAGCAGCAATGATCCTAACAGAAAGATCAGAAGCCTGATTGTTACCCCAACCCGCGAACTTGCAATACAGATTGATGAAAGCTTTCAAAACTACGGGCGCTATACCGGATTGACCACAGCTGTTGTTTACGGCGGCGTAAATCAGAAACGCCAGGTTAAGCAGCTGAAAAGAGGTGTTGATATTCTGACTGCTACCCCGGGACGTCTTCTTGACTTGATGAACCAGGGATTTATTTCACTCGCACACATCGAAGTTTTTGTACTGGATGAAGCTGACCGCATGCTTGACATGGGTTTTATCCACGACGTGAAAAAGATGCTAAGAGCTCTGCCCAGTAAGCGCCAAACACTATTTTTCTCAGCAACAATGCCGAAAGAGATCGTTCAGCTCTCGAACTCTATCCTGAAAAACCCAACGAAAATTGAAGTCACACCGGAAGCTGCCACCGTGGATAAAATCCGTCAGGGTATTTTCCATGTTGAAAAGGGTAACAAAAAACAGCTGCTTGTTGATGTATTAAGTGATGACAGCGTGGGCTCTGCACTCGTATTTACCCGTACGAAACGCGGCGCAAACAATGTGGTAAAAATGCTCAACAAAAAAAGCATTCAGGCCGAGGCCATTCATGGGAATAAGTCTCAGAATGCGCGTCAGCGGGCTTTAAGTAATTTCAAAGATCAAACTACAAGAGTCCTCGTGGCTACGGATATTGCGGCCAGGGGAATTGACGTGGATGAGCTAAAGTATGTGATCAACTACGAAATCCCGAATATACCAGAAACATACGTTCACCGTATCGGACGAACCGGGCGTGCCGGAGCAAATGGAACAGCCCTATCATTTGTGGATTCATCTGAACGGGAGTACCTCCGCGATATCGAGAAACTGATCAACCAGCAAATTCCGGTTGTGGATGATACTGAATTTGAAGTAAGGGCTGAGAAGCTTCTGGCTCAACAGGTGACGCAATCTCATCCGAATGGATCAAACGGTAACCACTCGAAAAGAGGAAAACGACCCCGCCCAAAATCATCCGGAAATAGACGAGGGTCGAGACGATAGGATTTTTTTTGTTGTTACTTGTATACCAACAGAGATTAATAGATTACAGACTGATTGATAAAGCATTTCACATGTCAGTCTGTAATTTTATTAGTTTGAATCTACAGAGATCTCTGTGGGTGTAGTTTGAAATCTATGGGTGTTTTGCTCTCAATACTACAACATGGTCCATCAAGTGAAATCAATCATTGCTAATACCAACTCAAAGACTCAACTGGATTGTATAGTTTGCAATGACCGTTGGGTTATATTGATTTTCTAATTACCCACATTGTTTCCTATAGAGCCATTATTTTATAGATGTTTTTCTACATCATTCATCAGGTAAACTCATAACACATCATGAAGAAACTACGCTTAGCTCTCGACTGGACGCCGAATACCAATCATACCGGATTTTTTGTATCGCAGGAAAAAGGCTTTTACAGCGATGCGGGAATAGAATTAGATATTCTATCTCCTCTCGATGATAATTACTCTACTACTCCAGCTAAAAAGCTTGAGCTTGGAGACACAGATCTCGCGATCGCTCCCACGGAGAGCCTGATCAGCTATCGGATAAAGACAAAGCCATTTGCCATGCAGGCCATTGCAGCGTTGCTTCAGGAAGACGCCAGCGCCATCGCAACGCTTAAAAGTTCAGGTATCGCAAGACCTAAAGAGCTTGATGGAAAATCATACGCTTCCTATGGTGCCCGCTATGAAGATCAGATTGTCAAGCAGATGATCCAAAACGACGGTGGCAAAGGCGTATTGAAATGTCACTATCCAAATAAACTTGGCATCTGGAATACTCTGGTTGAGGGCACCTACGATGCCACCTGGATTTTTACTGCTTGGGAAGGGGTGGAGGCTGAAAACCGGGGCATTGAGCTGAACACATTTAAACTGGACGACTACGATATTCCATATGGGTATTCACCGGTTGTTTGCGCTGCTGAAAACATGATTGAAAGTGATGGCGATTTACTCAAATCTTTCCTTCATGCTACTAAGCGTGGGTTTGAATTTGCAATATCCAGCCCTGAGCAGACTGTTGAAATCCTCAAACCCTATCTCACTGAGCACGACCAGGAGCACCTGGATCTTCTTAAAAGCCAGAAGAAGATCAATGATTATTACGCTAAAGATGGCATTTGGGGAGTGATGGACAGTGATGTATTCGATACGTTTATTGAATGGCTGAAGGTACAAAAACTGGTTCCGAACTCACTTAACGCTGACCTTCTTTATACAAATGAGTGCTTAGATGTGAACCAATAAAACAGGGATTGCCTCAGGGCTGAGTAGATCAGGTTTATTCTTAAATCCGTAATGACTCATAGCTGATTCATAGATTTTACGACTTGAATATAATGCCCTGTCCTCTTACTATTTGTCATGCTTTCATCAGGACGACAAATGACCCCGGAATTTCTACGGCTTCTGTTTCTCGAACGGTTCCGTTCTTTTTCCTTTGGACGAGATCTTCTGTCTGCACTCATGGTTTTGATCCTGATTGTATTTATCCTTTTCTATCTTATTGGAATTGCAATTTTTCTTGGCGTAATTCTCAAAAATGAATTTGAGATACAGAATATCCCGGCATTTCTGAACACAGCCGCCATTTACTATCTTCTCGGGGAATTTGTTGTTCGTTTCTTTTTTCAGAAAACGCCTCTTTTTGATCTGAATCGCTACCTTCACCTCCCTATCAAACGATCTGGTATCATTCATTTTTTGTTGGTCAAGTCGCTCATTTCCACATTCAGCGTCATGGCACTTATCCTCTTTTTACCGATCACAATTTCTGAAGTTAGCGCCCGGCATGGCTCTCCGGCCGGGTTAATGTGGCTCACAACTCTGGTCGTGCTCAGCATCTCTCTGCACTGGATTACTCTATGGGTAAAGGATGTTATAGCCAGAAAACATCCTGTTTACGCAGGACTACTGGTACTACCTGCAGTTCCGTTCGTTCTTCTCTATTTCAACCTGTTTAATATTGGTGCATATACTGCCTCATTTTTCTCATTGTCGCTCCAAGGCCCCATTCCACTAGTAACTGCTATTGTTATTTGTGCACTCTGCTATTGGCGGATTTCTGCAACCTACATTAAAAACGCCTACATCGATCAGGTCGAAAGACCATCTTCATTTGCCTTCAGCGGAGGCAGAACCGGGTTGCTATCTGGATTTGGAATGCCCGGTATCATGGCCGAAACCGAATTAAAACTTATTTTACGGCATAAAAAGAGTCGATCATACCTCATTATGTCTGTGCTTTTCCTGCTTTATGGCCTGCTTTTTTATGAATCACCTGAACCCGGCGAGGCTTTTGAATTAAGTGCACTCCACATTTTTGTTGGCGTCTTTATTACCGCTCTTTTCTTCGTTCAGTTTGGACAGTTTTTCCTCAGCTGGAATTCATCTTTTCTTGATTTCTATCTAAGCAAAAAAAACGGAATTAAAGATTTAATACAGGGTAAGCTGTTACTTCTATCACTTTCGAGTGTTGCTGCTTTCATTCTGGCAATACCCTATGTATACTTTGGCTGGCAAATTCTATTGGTACACATTACCGCACTCCTTTACAATGTAGGAATTGGTATCCATATTATCGTAATTATGTCGCTATGGAATCCCAAACCGATGGATATCAACAAAGGAGCTATGTTTAACTATGATGGAATTGGCTTGGCTCAGTTTTTAATGGCTATCCCTTTTTTCATCGCACCCTATGTTATCTATGCACCAGTTGCCATTTTAGTTAACAACTATGCAGCACTTGCGGCTTTGAGTTTTGCCGGCCTTATCGGGCTCTTGTTTTTTAACCGGCTTACCGATGTATCTGTCAGGATTGTAGAAAATAACCGGTATAAAATATCATCCTTTTTCAGGCGCGGAACATAACTATGATATACGTTGAGAATTTGATAAAGCGATACGGCTCGGATGAAGTTTTAAATATTGAAGAGCTGATAATTGAACGATCTGAATGTTTTGGACTTGTCGGTAATAATGGTGCGGGTAAAACGACATTTTTTCAATTAATTCTAGATCTCATTCGAACAACTAACGGGTTCGTAAAGATAAACGGTGAAAATGTAAGTGAAACCGAAGAGTGGAAGAACAGGGTAGGTTCTTATCTTGATGAGCACATGCTACTGCCTTTTCTATCACCAGATGAATATTTTGAAACACTGAAGAAAATTTACGGCCTCACAGAAGAGGAACTCGAATATGCCCTGGGGCGCTTCAAGCCACTCTTTAATGAAGAGATTTTGGGTAAGAAAAAATACATCCGCGATTTGTCAAAAGGGAACCTCAAGAAAGTGGGCATTGCATCTGCTTTTTTAAATAATCCGGAGATCGTACTGCTTGATGAACCGTTCGAAAATCTGGACCCGACATCCCAAAGCCGGTTGAAAAAACTGATTATAGAAGATCAGAAGCAAAAAGGCACAACATTTCTTATTTCAAGCCATGATTTGACACACGTTACGGATATCAGCAATCGAATAGTGCTGCTTGAGAAAGGGCTCGTCCTTAAAGATCTGAAAGACGACAAAGAGGTTATGGCTTCCGCCCTGGCAGACTACTTTGAACGCTAGCCAGATTCTCGAATCAGCTGTTATCGCTTCAAATACACCTCATGATATTATTGAAACCTGTTTAGGGACAAGTTCCCCATATTGGATAGAATTCCGGGTTTAGCGGACTATCTTCAGCGAAATCACGTGGCTCTTTATCAATCTTCCTGACACACCAATTTCTCAAATCCTGGTTGAAGGAAGATGCTTCATCAAACATTTTATCCATATCAGTAACATTGCTTACATCCCAGCCTCCCAGATCCTGGTTAAACGAAGATGCTTCACTGAACATTTCTGACATATCCGTCACATTGCTCACCTTCCAGTTGCCAATATTCACATTAAATGAAGATGCTTCTTCAAACATCTTTTCCATATCGGTAACGTTGCTTAGATCCCAGCCACTAATATCCTGATTAAAGGATTCTCTGTTTTCGAACATGCTTCTCATGTTGTTCACCGGAGTAGTACAAACACGACTGAGATCGGACCTTTCGTTTCTGTATTTCATTAATAAGCCCCGATCTACTGCCTCATAAACGATCCCGTCTACCACTCCCGTTTCACCTGGTAGTGCGTCAGGGCAACGGATAGTCACACCGTTTTCATCAAGGAAAAATAAAGGATAAATGGTCTGAAATGTATTCGATTCTCCTCTGATTGAAGAGTCTTCAGAATCAGCTACGGTAATAACCTGCTCTTCACCGGCTTCTTCTGCAGTTACATCTACAGTTAATACTCCTTCAGAGAAATTGACTTCTGACGGCGAAATATCACCAATCGTGATATTCAAACTTGCCGTACCGTTGTACCCAGTAACTACGTTTCCTGATTGGTCTTTTGCTGTCATTCTAACAGGAAATTCAGCCCCTACTTCTTGCGGGCTTTCAATCTGGTCAATTGTGATAAAACTAACATTTCCCGATGTAAATATAATTGATGGCTGATTCTCCAAAGTTACACTATTAGCCCGGACTTCCAGTGTAACCCGTTCAATCTCGCTGTTGGTTATACCAAACTGATAGGTGCCTTGGTTTTCGGTTTCAATGATCCCTTCTTCAACTGTTGCCTCACCGCTCACATTAATTGAAAAATCAGATACGCCAGTTATAGCGTTATCAAATGAGTCGCGTAATTCAACAACTACAGTGGAAATTTCTCCTACTGAAAGCCTTGAAGGGTTTACTGTTATAGTGGATCTGGTAGCAGATATTTTACCAGGCTCGGCCGAAGCAGTAAACTCAACAGCTTCAGCTGTGCCAGCACGTGCCTCAACGACATAAATTCCCGGTGTTGATCCTAAAGTAAGTACTGTATTAGCTTCCCCTGAGCTATTGCTGGAAAATGTTTCACTGCTCAAACTTTGTCCCGCAGCGCCGGAAGGTGTCTCTGTTATTTCAAATTCTACATTGAATCCTGAAACCGGGTTGCCGAACTGATCTTCAACTTTTACAAAGAATGGCTGATCCAATGCTCTGCCAACATCAGCTGTCTGATCGTCTCCGGAAACTTTTGATATGTTATTACCGTCACCAGACAAAAATACTGCTATAATATTCCCTGACTGATCGCTTGATAACGTAATTTCTTCTGGGTTTTCATTTCCAGCCAGGTCTCCCTCCCAACGATCAAAAACCCAACCTGAATCGGGTTCGGCGGTAAGCCTTACAGTTACTTCATCATTGGCACCGGATGTAGTTGATTGTATCCTGTGATCCTGATTATTTACGATATTCTTTGCAACAATTTGTGTCTGACTTGAGGAATCTACAAGCCCTTTTAAACTCACATCTTTAGGGTTCTGGTTTTTTGGCTTATCGAGAACAAACGAATCCAGTTTCTGATCAGACAAAATCGCGTCGTTGGATTTTGTCTTAACCAGTTCTTCACTCACCCTTCCTTCGCCAACAATTTCGATCGTTAGATCATATGTCTGTTCAATAAAATATGCTGTAATTGTACGATCTTGAGTAAAAGTGAGAGTTATAAAGTTCTCACTGCCGGTCAAATCTCCGCCCCATTGATCAAATACAAAACCATCGCCTGGCAGTGCCTCAATAAAAACAGTTTCACCCCGGGAAAATGTACCGCCTGACGGATTAACGGTTCCTGCACTATCTGGTTCAACAGTCGTCTTTAGAGTGTATATATTAGGAAGGGAATCGACAAAGTCTGAATTAGTGGTTTCACAGCTGTAAAGTAAAACCAGAATTATTAACGCCAGTAAAAATGATATAGCTCTCTTAAAGTCCATTCTCTAGTATAATGAATGAACCAAACCTATTGGATTAAATCTCTATAATGCGCTTCGGCTGATGAGAATGGGATTCTAACGGATATTGACAATAATGGTAAAATAGATGTCGCTTTCCATAAATTATTCTACAATGATCAGTATGAGTGGGCTGATAATGTATTGGAATGGCGACTGTCGGACTGAACAAAAAATTTTGATGTCCAGACTGTAGCTATTCTTGAAGCCGGACATGGGGTAAGTATGGCTTATTTTGGCAATATTGGAGTTAAAGACAGCTCTCTGTTTATCAGCCGAAGTAATTAAGAACGCAATTTATGGAGGTTTACTTCGAGAACCTGCAGGACGTGATAATGGGTCATTTTGAAGCAACTGGGCACAATGGCCGAATAACTGACCGTCAATATAATTTCTCGCTTAAGGGAGGCTCAATATTCTGGCCTTTTTTTATTATGCGTTTTATACGCTTTACCACTTCTATCTTCATCCGAAAACGATTGACTGCCTTAATTGGTCATTAGCATCGTAAGTTAGCTAATCTAGAAGATTGCAGACCAAGCGTTAATTCTCTTTATCCCTTTATCACAGCAAGCGGCTGAAGTTCTATCACTATATCCACAAGGTCTTCCTGATTATTCATTACCGTTTTGATGTCTTTGTACGATCCGGGCGCTTCGTCCAAATCGCTTTGATGTCGCACTGCGTGGAGAATACCTCTCTCCTCAAGCAATTTTGTCTCATCCTCAACGCTTAGCGTTTTCTTCGCTTTTGTACGGCTCATCACCCGGCCTGCTCCGTGTGAGCATGATTCAAATGCTTTAGGATTACCTTTACCTTTCACGATAAACGACGGTGTACCCTGAGATCCCGGAATCATTCCGAGTTCATCTTGGCGGGCACGCGTAGCTCCTTTTCGATGCACGATCACATCTTTGCCAAAATGGGATTCGCGAGCCGCAAAGTTGTGTGGTTTGTTTATGAAGTCAGCGAAGTCAACCCCGGATATTTCATCAGCAAACGCTTCCTTCACGCGATCCATCATCAGCTTTCGGTTTGCCAGGGCAAAATCGATGCAGTAATTCATTTCGTTGGAGTATAGCGAAAACTCATCGGTGTCTTCCCTGAAAAAAGCGAGATCTTTGGGCACATCATCCCGCCCTCTGTTCTTCTCTTTTGCCAGGTTATGATAGTGCTTTGCAGCAGTAAACCCGATGTTTCGGGACCCTGAGTGAATCATAATCCAGATGTACCCATCCGAACCTTCTTGAATCTCGATAAAATGGTTTCCACCACCCAGCGTCCCGACCTGTTTCAACGCGCTTTCATACTCCTTGCGAACAATGGGCAGTTCGCCGTTCAGGTCCGGCATCCACTTGTCATCCTGCTTCTTATTGTGATGGCTGAAACCCACCGGTACCGAGTCACGAATTCTGCCCATAATTTTCTTGAGTGTGTCTCTGTCAATTTCCTGCCGGTTGGTTCGCAGTGAACACATGCCACACCCAATATCTACTCCTACGGCATTTGGGATAATAGCATTTTGCGTAGCCAGTACTCCGCCGATCGGCATTCCGTACCCCTGATGACTGTCAGGCATGATGGCAACATGACTAAAAGAGACCGGAAGATTGGCAATATTCTTTGCCTGTTGAAGTGCTCCTTCTTCAATATCTTCGAGCCACAGATGAATTGGGACCCGCTCTGACTCAATAACTTTTTTCATTAATAAAGTTTGATTATTCTGGATTCAACTCTTCAACAATAATAATCAGCATCGGATTCAATCGACTGCCTGCCTTTAATTTACAATACTAATTAAACCCTCTTTTTTTAAGATTTTTAGCCATTTTTCATATCCAATCAATAATGGATTCGTTTCTTAGGTACAGTGATAGCTTATGTGAGCTAAAAATTCATGAAAATTAAATTGATGCGATCATGAAATGTCCCGTTCTTCCATCTTTAATTTTATTCATTATGTTTATGACTCCCCCCGCTCAAGCTCAAAATCAGCTGCCCATCTATAAAAATCCTGATGCATCGATTCATGATCGCGTGGAAGATCTAATCACCCGCATGACTGTATACGAGAAGATTGGTCAGATGACCCAGCTGAACATCACCACCGTAAACACCACGGGAAAACAGGCCGACATTGAACTTGTGGAAGAAAAAGCCCGTGAGTTGATCAGCAACCATCACATAGGTTCTTTTCTAAATGGAGAGGCTGCACCGCCCGAAACCTGGTTTAAATTTACAGACCGACTCACACGCCTTGCGATCGAGGAGAGCCGGCTAGAAATACCGATTATTTATGGCATCGATCATATTCACGGAGCCACCTATCTCGAAGAGAGCACTATTTTTCCGCAGAGCATTAATCTGGGTGCTACTTTTAACACCAGGCACAGCTTTAATACCGGTTGGGTAACAGCCTACGAATCTGCTGATCTTGGGCATCTCTGGAATTTTGCCCCTGTTCTCGACATTGGTGTGAGTCCACTCTGGCCTCGCTTTTATGAAACATTTGGTGAAGATCCTTTTTTAGCCGCAAGAATGGGAGAATCCTATGTGAAAGGCTATCAGGGTAATGAAGAGACTGCACCCTATAAGACGGCTGCTACTGCCAAGCATTTCATCGGGTATTCTGATCCTAAATCAGGTTGGGACCGTTCGCCCGCTTATATCCCAAAGCAGGCAATTCATGAATTTCATCGGCCGCCATTCCAGGCTGCTATTGATGCAGGCATCAAAACTGTGATGCTCAATAGCGGCGAAGTTAACGGCATACCCGTTCACGGATCTTATGAACTCGTCTCTGAATTGCTTCGCGATGAAATGGGGTTCGATGGCGTCGTGGTTACAGACTGGGGAGATATTGAAAAATTGGTCGATTTTCATTTTGTAGCTGAAGACTTTAAAGAGGCTACCTACCGTGCTGTGATGGCAGGTGTTGATGTGAGTATGACACCCCTCACGCTGGAATTCAATGAGGCGATGCAGGAACTGGTGGATGAAGGCAGAATTTCTGAAGAGAGGCTTGATGAATCTGTAAGACGTATTCTCAGACTAAAGTTTGAGCTGGGACTTTTTGAACATCCGTATCCGACCAAAATGCGCCTTGACAGAATCGGGCTGGAAGAGAACAGGCTAAAAGCCCTGCAGGCGGCACGAGAATCGATCGTTTTACTTCGCAATGAGAATAACACACTTCCCGCTGCATCGCCACGGAAAATTCTGGTCACGGGTCAATCGGCCGACAGTAAAAGAAATTTAGCAGGCGGCTGGACCCTGGCTTGGCAAGGTGCTAAAGAAGAACGATATCCGAACGAGATGATGACGCTTTTAGATGCCCTGAGAGCTGAATATCCTGATGCAAGTATTGAACATATTCAAGAGATATCATCAAAAGAAAAGCTTAACGACGCTGATTTAATTATTTATGCCGGAGGCGAAAAACCATACACAGAATTTGTGGGTAATATTTTAGATTTGTCGCTCCCAAAAAATCAGATAGATGATATTAACCGGCTATCGGAGTCTGATACTCCATTTGTGCTTGTACTGATTCAGGGAAGGCCACGATTTATTACTTCAGTAGAGGAAAAGGCTGATGCAATTTTGTATGCCGGTCTGCCCGGATTTCAGGGAGCTGAGGCTATAGCAAATGTCATCAGTGGAACCGTAAATCCTAGCGGCAAACTGCCGTTTTCTTATCCTGAAAACTCGGGGCACTTCACAACTTATAACCATAAGCCGAGCGCAAATTATGATTTTGATGAAGAGAGCGCCAATCAAATATCACAGGTAAGCCTGCCAACATCACTCTATCCATTTGGACACGGCCTTTCCTACACAAAGTTTGAATATTCTGACCTGAAACTTAGTAATGGTTCTCTGAAAAAAGGCGAATCGATTAGGGCTTCTGTAAGGATTGCAAACACCGGTGAGCGTCTTGGTATGGAAAGCGTTTTATGGTTTATAACCGATCAGGTAGGAACTATTACACGACCGGTCGAAGAGCTTGCTCATTTTGAAAAAATAGCACTTGAGCCGGGAGAGTCTGCGACAGTTGAATTTAAGATTCTACCGCTAAAGCATTTAAGTTACCCTGATAGAAATGGAAACGTCATTCTGGAAGCAGGTAAGTTTACGCTTAAGGTTGGCGGGCTTACTCAGGAATTTGAGTTGTTGAATACAGACAAATAACTGGTTTAGATTTTATCGAATATTACCGTCTCTTGAAGAATTGGACCCGGGATATATAAGAAAACTCATTGGACAACCCTTCAAATACTATTCGTGCGTTGATCTATTTGATCGCCTCAGGAATTGTTTGTTCTACACTATCATCCCGGGGTTTAAACCCCGGGCTACAAAAAAGGGACGCACCTCCGGTGCTTGGCTATAGACTTTAATAAACTGGCGGATCATTTGGCCCGTATTACTCTCCACTCTAGGGGAGTACTATTCACGGCCATTAAAAAAACCACCAGACCGTCCATTAATTTCCAATCTGTCACCGGCAGCCCCTAACCTTGCAAATAAACGGGCTACACCATTTTATAGATGACAGAAGGATACATTTTTAACAAACCTGTAATTTTGATTAGGAATAAAGTCTACGGCATTGATGGGTGAAGGGGTGGCATGGTTTGCATCACAGCACTGGAGAAATCGCAATGAGCGCTCACTCTGTGAGCATTCTCATTGTGTACCCGTGCGGGCAAACCGTGCCCGGAAGCCATCACAGCCGGGAGGTTTTGCTTACTTTTGACGGTTCAAAAGTAAGAGGGCAATTGATATTGATGGACAATCAATCACTAAAAGTAAAACTCAAAACTAAAACTGTCACCGACAGCATGCCGAGCGAATGCTGGGTGCATCAAGTTATCTGAGGCTACCAGATCAATTCAAAAACCCGGGGCGATAGGTAAATCCGACATTCACTCCCCAGTGCTGGTCATTGTATTTACCCATCGTAACGCCATCAAGGCCATCAATCAGTAAATAGCGGTAGCTGGTGCTGACCCGCGCACCTAATCGGTTATTAAATCGATAGTCGAATCCGGTTTCTAATCCGAAAAACGGCAGAACCTGGTCTTCGAGCTCCGGGTGTTTTTTATCATAAATATATGCCCCGCCACCGGCAGCCATAAACGGCGACAGGTTGTAGCCCGGCGTGATGTACACATTTAAAAGAAGATCGGCCGCATTTACCGGTTTGGAAAATGCATTCGGCGCACTAATGCGGGTTCTCTGGCCGCTCAGCCGCAGTGAAAAATTCCGTGTAACGCCCCTTTCAATCTGCAGCATAGCGCCGGCATTCATGTCGGGGTTATCGTAGTTTCCGATGATTGTACCGATGAAAGCATTTGTCGTCAGCGACCATCCGCTGCGGAGATCCGGTTTGTCAATCAAGCCAAAATAATCACGTTTGAGCTGATCTTCTTTCTGTTTTTCAAAATTAAACTGCTCACGATACGCTGCAATTTCATCAGGATTTTTGGGCGTCCAGATACTCTCCTCAACTCCTTCCAGGATCAGCTGCTTCACCGCTTCGTCGATAGCTTCAGTTACAGCCATGACAGGCGGCTCGTTGTACGTATAGCCGGCTTCCGATTCCAGCAGTCTGTTTGTATCAATAAACCGGAAGACACCGCTGTCGAGCTGTTGTGATATGATCGATTTTGTGGTGTGAACGGTCTTTAGCACGCGTCCGCTCTGGGTTGATACTGCACGCAGATAAATCGTCACCTGGTCTTTTCGGTACTGACTCGATCCGCCTGTACCCAGGTAGCGTGCACCGATACCTCCGGTGATAACATTCGTATCATACCCAACTATTCCACCCTCCAGCATCACCCCTGCAAACAAAAGCGGCGGAAGTGGCTGCGGCCCCTGTGGTCCGGAATGCTGCTGACGAATACTCTGAATAATCTGACGCTCATTCAGCAGATTTGAAATACTTTCCCGTTCAATCGGCACAAACCAACCCGACTCCTCCATCGCTTTCATCAGAATGGATGTCGCTCCCTGGGTCACCGCTGTAGACCAGCTTGCAACACGATCAGATGGCTTATATTGCCCGGTCTGATCCCGGAAACGATACACCGCCGCAACGATTTTTTCCTGCGGTTCAGGCAGCTCCTTTAGCTCTGAATAGACCTCGCTTACCGTGCCGTGTGTGGCACGCTCTGTATGCATCGGCTTCATAGTTCCGGCACAGCCGCTTAGAAGAGCCACCCCGATGATACCTGATAAAAGTGCCGTTGAAAAAGCTCTCATAGTTTAAAAGTTTGGAATCGTTACACTTGTTTCATCGCCTGTCAAAATGTTAAATATCCGGATTTGTACTCCGTTTGATCCCGGCAGCACTTCGATATTGAATTCGCCGAATTCGAAACGCTGCTCCTCAAGAGCTTCGCCTTCGCCAAACTCTCGCCGTACGATATCCCTCGTCAGCTGCGACAGTACCTGGCGCTGAAGTGAACTCTGAAAATCAGCCAGCGGGTCGCGCTGAAAACCTGACTCTCGCGTCTCCTCATGAAGGTTCTGGGTGTTAGCACTGTTCAACATCCAGCCGTAGTTTCCGGGGTTACCGCCAAATGCTGGATTCAGCGGACGCCAGACCATCTCCTGGGCTGATACGTTTGAAACGTTCAAAAACAGACCCAAAATCAAGCCTGCTGCAAAAAGTAGTGCGGTGCGTTTCATATCAAATAGATTTAGTAGGTTAAGGTTTTGTTCGAGTTTTCTTTCAGATAGCCAAGCGTTCGTGCGGCTGCAATAGTCCCCGCCTGCTTTGTTCGCTGGTCCCCAGGCCTCAGCCTGAGTTCAAATATCTCTTCGTAATTCACTTCCACATAAACAATACTTACCATGCCAGGCCCGGGCTTTTCAGCCACTCGAACCACAGAGTTTTCCACGCCCTTACTCTTCGACCAGGTGTCATAAAATGCATTATAGAAATCACGGCCGGTTTTGGAACGGGTCTCATCAAGCACTATCCCGTTCACATTCGTATACATCACCGGCAGCTCAACAGTGTCATCATCCTCTGCTTCACGTTCCGTCTCATTCTCTTCCTTCATAACAGCCTCAAACGCTTCCCTGAAGGCTGTCATCGTTTCATCATCGACTTCAGCTCGTGTTCCAGTATCCTCAGCAACGGTCTCACTTCCGCGACCGCTGATCATCTCTCCCAGCAGCTCAGCCAGACGCCCGGCCCTGGTATTACTATCAACTGCTATAGAATCGCTGTTTAATAAATTATTAAAACCCGATTCTGAGTCGTCGATCAGGTCACTGGTTCCCCATTGCAGATCCTCTCGGCTGCTGATGGTTATCCACTCATCCTGATCGGGATAATAAAGTGAAATTGAGCGTATGTTATTCTGGTTAAGAACCGGCCGTTCATTAAACTCTGTCCTGTTTTCTGGCAAATCTGCATTCTTGCCCGATGACTGTTTAATATAAATTCCCGTTGAATCTACCGTCGTCTGCGCCGTTGCAATAGTGCAGGCGAGAATCATTGGTAAAGCCAAACTGATAAATTTCATGGGATTCATTCCGCAGGTTCGTCTTTTATCTAATCAGAGATCCAGACATCGTTGATGGTGACTCCCGTCGCCTCGTTATTTCGAATATAACCCCGGAAATTTCCGCTTCGGTTTTGTCCCGCCTGAAGGTTTTCGCCGGCAATATCAAAATAGAAGCTTATTCCACTATTGGTTTCAACCTGAAAATAAACCTCGTAATTACTTATATCACCGGAATCACTGTTATTTTCGACCCTGTAATTAATTTCCACGTGAGTTGTATCACCATCCACATCATTAAACCAGGATGTAATTCCGGCAGAAAAGTCCTCCATGGTTACTGATGAGTCGGGCTCATCTTCTTCGGGACTCATTGCAATAAACGCCGCCGCGTTATCTCCCTCACGCACGTTTACACTTACCGAAGTGCTGCTGTAGCCCGTTTTCCGGGCCTGAATGGTATAATTACCTGTGGGTATATTATCTATGGTGAATGTACCACCATCATCACTGAAAATAGCCTCCGTAGCCGGCGTTGTCGAAATGTTCACGGTCCCGATCGCCTCTTCGGTTTCGCCATCGATGACGTATCCCTGGATTCCGCCGAATATTTCTGCTTCAATTGTATCTTTCGCGCAGGAGCTTAAAAGGAATCCTGCTACAACAATCACAGACAGTGCGCCTAAAATTCTTAACTTCATAAGTACATTTGATGATAATTTATTAGATAAACATGGGTTAGCATGTTTTTGGCAACTAAACAAACAGGATCAGTTCAAGCCTGCGTACAATGTGCTATATTTTATTATCGACTGAATCACATGTTTATTAATCAGCTTTCAATCGATTTTTATTTTTACCTAACGTTACTCGCTCCGTTTATGCTCTCCATTTTAATGCATTCAAATCATTACTTAATTACTCATTTTTATCGAAAATTTCAGTGATTTTGGCGCACATTAAATAGTTACTTGGCGAATGTATAAATGAATAAATTTCAGTTATTTATGCATAAATAATAAGCAGGACCGAGTTGTTTTACTTTGTTCTGGTATATTTTGATGAGCGAGAGATGGAGAATTAGCAGTGAAATAAAAATTCTGAGTAAAGTAGATGAGGTTGTTTTATCAGGGGGCGCCAACCCAGTGAATTCCGGTCGGGCTATTACTGCCGGTAACGACAAGTGTGGCGGTGTTTCCGAAAGATGGCATACTGTTGACAAAAGAGTCATTGGCTGAAGACCGCCCATATCAGGCAGTGCATTTGGAACTCCCTGCACAATACCGGTAACATTGCCCGATCCGGCTTTTGAACTGCTTTATGCGTAGTTTTCGTCTCTGATCTGATTAATGAAAGGTCTCCGTCATGTGCCTGACTGCATCATTAAGGCATCGTTTTCTTATCCATACTGCCCTACAAAACCAAAGTTATCACGGTTGAAGATATCAACATTGGCCACGTTCTCGACATAGATCTGATAGATGAGTTTTCGTTGCCATCATCTGGCCGCAAGAATCGGATAAGCATATGTAAAAGGCTACCAGGGAAGTAAGGAGATTGTAACGTATCATGTGGCTGCTATCACCAAGCACTTTAATGAGTATTCCGATCTGTCTCTCAGTTCTGATTCTCTTTAGAATGATGACTCTATAACGGCATGGGTAAGGGTTGAACATAAGGCTTATAAACCCGTAATGGAGAGTGTTTTATGGTTCATTACAGACCAAGAAGGAACTATTACACGACCGGTCGAAGAGCTTGCTCATTTTGAAAAAATAGCACTTGAACCGGGAGAGTCAGCGACAGTTGAATTTAAGATTCTACCGCTAAAGCATTTAAGTTACCCCGATAGAAATGGAAACGTCATTCTGGAAGCAGGTAAGTTTACGCTTAAGGTTGGTCAACTTCGCAGGGAATTTGAACTTACTGAAGATGAGGAAGATTCACGTTAACGAATCTCAGGCTACATCTGCTGATTTTGTATCGGCAGATCTGCTTAGAATATGAGGTAAGAACCAAGCTGGAGTGGGAGGTCAATTAATTAAATTTTCTGTACCAGAGCTTTTAATCATGTTTCTCGCCACCTGAAAATAAGCGTGCTGATCGATATCTATTCTCAGATTGTAAAGATCGCTCGTTTTACGTGAATATTTAAACTCACATTTTTTAACCAGCGCAGCTGCAGCTGTTACTTCACTTGCAACTGTGTTGCTCATGCTATTTGAACCAGAGATAGTTAGCGCCGTAAGATTATGGTCACCTATATTTGTGCTTGACCTATCATTTAACCAAAGATGCCCAAATACACCTGCTGCAATTAAAAAAAGCAGTACAAATATAATTTGAAATTCGTGATTCGTCATGTAAAGTCTCCTGTATCAAACATTCAATATCAATATGTGAATCTGTTCAGGCCCGTAATGAATTCGTCATCATGAGGCTTTTTTGGTAAATCCCCCGCACGGCGATCAAACCGTACGGGGTTGCAAATGTACACTCAGTACAAGTATTGAAGTTTTTTACTTCACTTCTATGAAGTACGGAAACTAGCTCCGCCATGCGGGAGTGGCCAGATATAGATACCATTGTTAAGTTTTTGCCCTGTTCCAGGACCCAAGCTACTCAATGGTCACGTCCTAATCGTTTAGGTCCAATATCGGATTACTATAATCGGAATTAATGCTTTCCAAAAGTTCTTCCATACTTAGAATCGTAACGGAATTCAAAGGTGTTCTTTCTCTAAGAATTGAGTTTAATACTCCCTCCATTCGTTCATCCGATTTGGGAACGTTGCTTAAGATTCCTGATATATTAAATTGATCTTTCATATGGCATCTGTTGATTATTGTTTTTGATCATTCGATCAGCAAAAATCCCCCGCACTGCGATCAAACCGTACAGGCTTGCAAATATACACTCAGTACAAGTATTGATATTTCTTACTTCACTTCTATGAAGTGCAGAGTGCTTACTCGGTATTAAATTTAAGAGATCCTGACACGTTTGATGTGCCAGATCTCTTCACCCCTATAAATTTCATTCAGGTTGCTTATTCCTCTTTTAACTCTAGGTAACTTTTTCATTTAAGAGGAGTTTGGAAAGCACTATAGATTTGCCCTGACAGCTTTTAACTGTCTGGCAAAGCAGCGTTGTGGTGGTCACCCCTCATCTTTTCAGATGAAGTTCCGCAGCGTTGCGTTTTGCTTCTGTTACTCCTTGTAACTTTTCGTTTTCATAAATAATAATGTGAAAAAACGTCAGCCTTTATCTAAATAATTAAGCTTTCTGCATTTCACGTCTCCTAAGTAATGAACATCTCAACTTTGTTCATAATTAGTGTTTTTTTAAGGAAAGCACTCTAATAATCACGATAGAACATATAAGCAGTTGATTTTAAACAACTTACAATTATTAACAAGCCAATAATTTACATCTAAAACGCATTCGATTATAGATTTTTAACGGCTTGACTCCCCTTTTTACGGCAAAGAGCCTGCAATGTCATTTATATTTTGTGGATCTTATAGCTCTTGCTTTCGATACTTAACCAAATTCAGGTTCACATAACGAGTCTAAGAACTGACGAAAGATAAGAATGGAAATGTAAATCAGCTCAGGCACTCAACCTTTTCAACTGATACTGCTTTGGGGTTGTACCGGTATGCTCTTTAAATAGTTTAATGAAGTGGCTCAGGCTGGAGAACCCAAGTTCAAAACTGACATCCGTCACATTTAGCTGATCATCAGTCAGCAATCGGCAGGCTTTTTTTACTCTTTCCTGGTTAATATACTCAATCGGGCTCATCCCAAATTCATTATTGAAATAGCGGTAAAATGACGCTTTGCTCATGCAGGCAATGTCTGCCAGTTTCTTGATTGAAATTGAACGATCCAGATTATTACCTATAAATTCCAAAGCTGCCGCAAGCCCGCTTTGTGTTACATGCTTCCTGTAGTTTTTTAACAGTAAATTGCGAGACTCTGTCTGCAGCATATGAACAATTAACTCGGATGTATTCATATCAACGAGCAGGTCTTTCTGACTTTGTTCTTCTGCAAAAATGTGAAACAATTTTTTAATTAATAAATTTACCGACTCACTATTTGAAAAATGGACGGATGTTGAAATATCATATTCCCACTCTCCGGATGAGGCAGTTCTGGGGTGATTCTCATTCATGCGTGCGACTATCTCGTCAATTCTTGAAAGCGGCAGCTCAACAGTAATACATTTTGTAGGAGCATTAAGCTCAGCATCGGGAAAGTCAATATGAATAGTTGCATCGGGGGGGAGTACCAGTGATTCTCCAGGCGTAAAATCAAAAGGTGTATTGTCTCCTGCATGTATAACTTTTTTGCCCGAAATCATCCCGCAATACATTGGGCTTTCAGACTTGAGTTCAACCAATTTTGCCTGTTTGTATGTATCGTATACAGAAAAGATCGCATCACTCCCGGCATAGCTGGTTCTGTTTTCCACAAGCTGCCGGGGCGGATTTATTTCATTACTTAGAAGCGAGTGGTTGATCATAACATTCCTGTTTTCAGAGTGGAAAAGCGTTTTTATAAAACTCTTATTTGATTATAGATAAACAACCTGTTTAAACCAAATTGAGACGATAGCGCTATTTTTTGAGATTTTACACCAAGAATGGAAGCGCTTTTTTAAACATACTTACACTTCTAAAACTTTTTTAACTAATGGAGATCAGTATGTTACATGAACGCCCTACCTTTAAGGAAAAGTATAATAATTACATTGGGGGAAAATTTGTACCCCCTGCCGATGGTGAATATTTTGATGACATTTCACCAGTAGATGGAAAAGCCTTCACGAAATGTGCGCGCTCAAACGAAAAAGACATTGAAATGGCTCTTGATGCCGCTCATAAAGCAGCACCTGAATGGAACAGGTCTTCTGCTGTAGAACGTGCATCCGTATTAAATAAGATGGCCGACATTATTGAAGATAATCTTGAGTTTCTCGCCCGGGTTGAAACGATCGATAACGGCAAGCCTATCCGAGAAACGATGAATGCTGACCTTCCACTCGTGGTAGATCACTTCCGTTATTTTGCTGCAGCTATTCGCACGCAAGAAGGCGGCATTTCTGAACACGATGCCCATACGGTTTCCATTAACCTTCCGGAACCACTCGGCGTTGTTGGACAAATTATCCCATGGAACTTCCCGCTATTGATGGCGACCTGGAAAATTGCCCCGGCCCTTGCTGCAGGAAACTGTACGGTCGTGAAACCCGCCGAACAGACACCTGCCAGCATTATGGTGATGCTGGAACTCGTAGGCGATGTGATCCCTGATGGAGTTTTGAATGTAGTCAACGGATTTGGCCCTGAAGCCGGTCAGCCACTGGCAACAAGCGAACGCATTGCAAAAATTGCGTTCACAGGAGAAACAACCACAGGGCGATTAATTATGCAGTATGCCTCTGAAAATATTATTCCTGTCACGCTGGAGCTTGGCGGCAAAAGCCCCAATGTGTTCTTTGAAAGCGTGATGGATGCCGATGACGAATATTTCGACAAAGCTCTGGAAGGAGCTGCACTTTTTGCGCTTAACCAAGGTGAAGTTTGTACGTGCCCGTCCCGGATACTGGTGCAGGAATCAATCGCTGATGAGTTTACCGAACGAGTGATCGAACGGGTAAAAGCGATCAAGATGGGGCATCCGCTGGATGACGAAACGATGGTGGGTGCCCAGGCATCAAATGATCAGTACGAGAAAATCCTCAATTATTTTGAGGTTGGGCGCGAAGAAGGCGCAAAAGTACTCGTTGGCGGCGAGAAAGCAGCTGTTGGAAGTAACGGCATCTCAAACGGATACTACATTCAACCAACAATCTTCGGCGGTGATAACTCCATGCGGGTTTTTCAGGAAGAGATTTTCGGTCCCGTTACATCGCTCACAACCTTCAAGGATGTGGACGATGCCATTTCCATCGCTAATGATACACTTTATGGTCTGGGCGCCGGCGTATGGACGCGCGATGCGCATCAGCTTTACCAGGTACCTCGCGCTATCAAAGCCGGGCGTGTATGGGTGAACTGCTACCATACCTATCCTGCACATGCGGCATTTGGCGGGTATAAAAAATCTGGTTTTGGCCGTGAGAATCACAAGATGATGCTCAGCCACTATCAGCAAACTAAAAACATGCTGATTTCTTACGATAAGAAAGCAATGGGCTTCTTCTAAAACCGAAGTAAGTTCAACCGGGCCGACATCGGGCGGCCCGGATTTTTATTCAAAAATAACTGTCAAGATTAGGACTGCCATGTTACCAAAAAAAATGAGAGCAGCGGTCGCACATAAATTCGGCGATGCGCTAAATATTGAAGAGATGCCCGTGAAGGAACCGGGCGATAATGAGATACTTGTAAAAGTAAAAGCCAGTGGTGTCTGCCACACCGATCTGCACGCCATAGATGGCGACTGGCCCGTAAAGCCTAAACTACCGCTCATTCCGGGCCATGAAGGTGTTGGTTATGTTGCCGCAGCCGGTAAAAACGTAACCAACGTCAAAGAGGGCGATGCTGTAGGAGTTCCCTGGCTCTATTCAGCCTGCGGAACCTGCGAGCACTGCATCACCGGGTGGGAAACTCTTTGTGAATCGCAGGAAAATGCGGGCTATAGTGTTGATGGAGGCTATGCCGAATATGTGATAGCCGATCCAAAATATGTCGGACACCTGCCTTCCGACGTCAATTTCACAGAAATCGCACCGATCCTCTGCGCCGGCGTCACCGTCTATAAGGGATTGAAGGAAACTGAAACCAAACCCGGAGAGTGGGTGGCAATTTCAGGAATTGGCGGATTGGGGCACCTTGCCGTTCAGTATGCAAAAGCGATGGGTATGCACGTGGCCGCAATTGATATCGCAGACGACAAACTCAGGCTCGCGAAGAAGCTTGGAGCCGATTTGACCGTCAATGCCATGGAAGAAGACCCGGGCAGCTATCTCAAAAAAGAAACCGGAGGTATGCACGGGGCCCTTGTTACTGCTGTAGCACCACAGGCGTTCAGCCAGGCGCTCAGCACGCTTCGCCGCAAAGGCACTCTTGCAATGAACGGTTTGCCACCGGGCAGTTTCGACCTGGATATTTTCAATGCGGTGCTTAACAGGATCACGATTCGAGGCTCCATCGTTGGAACCCGGAAAGACCTGCAGGAATCGATAGACTTCGCAACTGAAGGAAAAGTAAAAGCCAGCGTTCACGCGGCCGAACTTGATAGCGTTAACAGCGTTCTGGACGATATGCGAGCGAATAAAATCGAAGGCCGAATGGTGTTAAATATAAACTGAGGTCTGTTTACGGTTTGCCCCGGCTGGGTTTCTTCATAGCCCGGCCAGGGGCCTAACCTCCGGTGGCCGAATGATTTTTTAACTTTGAGGGCGTTAGACTTCCGTCATAGGTTACCTGCCTGTATTATTAATACACAAATTTCTCAACATCTAAGTCATACAGCTATGCCAGTAAAACGAGTACTCATTACCGACGAAGCCAAAGAGATCATGGATAAGCTTCGTGAGAAGCACGGCGAGCTAATGTTTCACCAAAGCGGTGGATGCTGCGACGGTTCCTCGCCCATGTGCTACAAGGCCGGGCAGTTTCGGGTAGGAAAAAGTGACGTTAAAGTGAGCGAGGTGTATGGCGCGCCTTTTTACATGGCAAAGGATCAGTTTAAATACTGGCAGAATATGCAGCTAACTCTCGATGTGAAAGAAGGCCGGGGATCGAGCTTTTCTATTGAAATCCCTATGGGAGTCCGTTTCTTGATAAAATCAAAAATGTTTACAGAAGAGCAGCTGAAGGATCTTGAGCCGGTGGAATGACTGTCCGCTTTATTGAATCATATTTTTAAATCAGCCTGTTTAAGTCTGAATTACCCACAACCGATGAATAAGTATCTGAAACTGCACTTTTTATGAGCAGTTTTCTGATAATCAAGTCAGACATTTTAACACCCGGGTAGTGGATCGATTTAATAACATCAATATTGGTGATGTCATCAGGCGATGGTGGTTGAGCATAGTTCTCATTCCATTTATTATCTACCATTTACACCAGGCATACTGGACACTTCGTTTTAACATTTTCTTCAGCTACAATTACGATTTCCCCTTCCCTATTAATCTGGAAAATCTCATTACCCAAAACTTTTTATTGATTATTCACGAAGCGGGCCACACGTTTATGGGATTTTTTGGAAATCGAACGCTCACTATTCTTGGCGGATCACTTTATGAAATCACGCTTCCCGTATTCATACTTATCTACTTTTTGTATAACAAGACACTCACAGGCATTCAGTTTGGGTTTTACCTGGTGGGGTCAGCTTTTCTCAGTGTTGGATTTTATGCGGCTGATGCCGGAGCACGTCAGCTTCCGCTTATTGGAGGGTTAGGCGATTCTGCTCATGATTGGGGGAATCTGCTCACATCCTGGAATCTTCTCTCTTACGATACTGAAATAGGTGTTGGTCTCACAATTTTCGGTGCAATATGCTTCCTCGCAGCACTGTCTGTACCGCTCTGGTTAACCACCTACGAATCGTCAGTAATCGATATCGATTTAGATTAGCAGTGTTGAGACTTCACTTTAAAAAAAGATTTATTCCGGGATCCGCGTTGCCTGCCAGGCAACGGCTTGCCACTGTGCGTTTCGCTTTATAAATGTGCCTGTGTTATAGTAGTTCATCTCTTCCGCATTGGTGCCCGACCCGGTGGTTCCCACGAGCCGGAAAGCTACAACGGCTGCATCATTAAACACCATTATCTGAAGATCTTCATATGAATACTGCGGACTTTGATCTTCTGTGCTTACCGAAGAAGTGTCCGCTTGAAAACCGGTCATTATATCTTGTTTTGTAATTCGCTCGCCTGCCGATGATGTATAGATCAGATCTTCAGCCCAAAAACGATCATGCATTTCAGCATTATTTTCTGATGCTCCATGTAAAAAATCATCGAGCAGCTCTTCCAGCTCGGCCTTTGCCGCTTCTGACGAATTACTGCTATTCATTTGGCTATCAGAACAGGAGGCAATAAAGAATAGAGCAAGTATTGGTATTATATATTTCATAGCGGGTTGTTGATATTAATTTTAGATATATCGTCTAAGAAATTATTTTACAGCACGTTACGCATTCTCCCGAAATGCATCAAGAGCTTCTACAACAGCTAATGGCGGTCTTATAGGACGCCCATTGCTCATGAACACAGACGTTACAACACCTTTAAGCATCAATTCTCTATCCGGTTTTCTATAGATATCCTGTTCAAAAATGTAGCGCACGTGCCCCTTTTTCTGAATTCGGGTACTAACAATAAACGAATCATCTCCCACCAAAGGGCGCTTATATTCCAATTCAATTTTATGAACCACAGCGTCTACCCCGTTTTTATGGAGTTCGTTGAAGTTTATCCCCATCGCAATCAGGAATTGATGGCGGGCATGCTCAAGATAGTTTTGATAGACTGAATTATTGACCACCCCTTGTGTATCCAGTTCATAATCCCGCACGTTCATCTCGAAATCGAAGTCGTACTTCTTCATATTACGAAAATTGTTTTAGGCTGATTTAGAAAAGAAACAACTTACGGTAGATTAGCCAAAGAAAGAAAACTCTGGTAATTGTTAACCATTTTAAATGTAACTCGAAGAAAACTCCCTGATGACTGACAATAGATCAAGATACGCCTAAGCAGACCTTTCAAACGATGGAATTTGAATAGTTGAAACGTATTTTTACTGCAAAAAAAAGCCGGCCATTCAGCTACTGAATGCCGGCAGATTCTTTCGTTATGCAATGTTACCTACAAATCTTCCGTCGTCTCATCCGTCAGGGTTCGCTCGGGTTTATCAAGCGCCAGGCCACTCATTAATGCATCGTAATCTGTAAGATCTTTTGGCAAAATAATCTGGTTCTTATCTTTTCCGAGCCCTTCAAGCACAGTTAGATATTTCTGTTTCAGCTGCAAGTCCATCGCCTCTTTTCCTTTGGGTTGCGACAGAGCATCTGCAACTTGTTCAATGGATACAGCTGTTGCTTCGGCTATCGCTTCTATTTCCTGAGCCCAGCCTTCAGCCTCATTGATGCGTCTCTGCATCTCAGCTTCAGAAATATTCACAATTTCTGCCTTACGTCCTTCGGCATCGTTCACACTAGAATCCCGGACACCTTCAGATGTGGCAATAACTGCCCGTCGCTCACGCTCTGCCGTCATCTGCCGCTCCATCGCTTTCTGAACCGTCCTCGGCGTGTCAATATTCTTAATTTCATACCTGTGAACACGAATCCCCCAAAGACGTTCAACATCACCAAGAACTCGCACAACCTCTTTACTCATCTTGGCACGTTCTTCAAACGTTTCATCCAATTCCATCTGCCCGATTACCGACCGCGTAGTTGTTTGAGCAAGCTGTACAGCTGCATAGCGATAATCTGTAATTCCATAGCTGGCGTTTACCGGATCCACTACGCTGATGTACAATACACCATCAACTTCTACCTTTACGTTATCTTTGGTAAAGCACTCCTGCGGCTCAACCTCGATTGTTTCCTCCCGCAGATCCTGCTTGTAAACAACTTTGTCGACAAACGGCACCAGTGCGTGAAATCCGGGCCCAAGAGTTTTGTGGTAGTTACCCAAACGTTCTACAATATGCGCATACTGATTTGGTACAAGCCGCAGCGCCTGCAGGAATTTATAGGTAAGATAGATTGCGAATAGAGCTAGAATAAACTGACTGACTGTTTCCATTAATTCCATTAGTTACCTCCCTGAGCGCTGTTATTAGGCGATGATGAATTGGGCTGTGTGTGTTTTTGCAGCGTTCCAACACCCTCAAAAAATGTTTTCAGGTTGGCTGTTTCAGTAGGCAGGACCGACACATTTGTGTTTTTGATTATCTTTCCGAACTGATCAATATAATGTTCGATCAGTTTAGTTTTTACGGCCAACTCTCCACCGGGTTTCTCTACGGCTAAAGCCACCCTTCGAATTCCGTTTGCTGTAGCCGTCGCCACAAGTTCTATCTCTTGGGCACGTCCCTTTGCCTCATTAATACGACGCTGCCTCTGAGCTTCAGAAATAAGAATCTGACTCTTCTGTTCCCCTTCCGATTCGTTGATCCTTGCCTCCCTGAATCCTTCAGAGTTCGTAATTTCAGCTCTTTTCTTTCGCTCCGCCTCCATCTGCTTCTCCATTGTGTCGACAATATCATTGGAGGGACGAATGTTTTTAATCTCATACCGCATCACTTTAATCCCCCATGGATCTGCGGCCTCGTCGATCTCCTTTACGATATTCTCATTCATTTTTTCGCGTTCAGAGAATGTATCATCGAGTGTTATTTTGCCTATCTCACTTCTCATAGTGGTTTGAGCCAGGTTAACAGACGCCGCTATATAATCAGAAATACCGTAGCTTGACCGATATGAGTCCATGATTTTAATGTAAACGAGTCCGTCGACAGATACCTCAATATTGTCTTTAGTGATACAGGTCTGGCTTGGCACGTCAATCACCTGTTCGCGCATTTCTTGTGAATAGGCCGCACGATCAACAAACGGGATCATGAAATGAAATCCGGGCGTTAGTGTTTTCTTAAACTTTCCAAGCCGTTCCTGAATCACCTCTTCCCTCATCTCAACAATGATGAATAGGCGCGTGAGCACGAAAAACAGGACGATAAAGATGATAAGTAATAGTGTCCAGCCCATAATTAGTTTTTAATTTGGTTTTTCTGTTGTTCTTTAGATAGTTCTTTTATGCCTTCAGATTCCACGATCCAAGTGATGTTTTCACGAAACCGAATTCGTACTTTCTCTCCCTTTTTAATGGTTCCATCCAGAGATTTTGCCCTCCATGATGTTCCATCAAAACGAATTTTTCCGGAATTGTCATAATCTGTCACATCCTCTATGACTTCTGCCAGCTGATCCATCGCCTCGTAATCCTCGTCGGCATATTTAAATGAACTTTCTGGCTTAAAATACTTTTTCAGGAACGGCCGTATAGCAATTGTAAGGCCAACTGACAATACAAGCCAGGCTGCGATTGACATGCCGGTGCTGGTAAGTAAATCGAAAAAACGAAGGATCCCTACGATAATGCCGCTAAAACCCAAAAAGAACGCAACCCCACCGGGAAGTGCAAATTCAAGTAGCATTAGAAGTAAGCCTCCGCCGAGAAAGATCCAGGTTAAAATATCTGCATCCATACGGATAGGAATAGATTGATGTTTTTTGTTTAAATAGGAATTTGTACGATTAAAGTCTAAAAAAAGTTATTTATTTTAACACCCTAATATCTGTTTGCAGCTTAAAAATTTTCAGAGCCCTGCAGACAAAGCTTTTTATTATCGAAATAGAATATTGGTCAACTTATACAACCTAAAAATGCCTCTATGACAAAAGCAAAAATGGAACTGGAACACGGTACAATGACTATCGAATTTTATGATGATGACGCTCCCAAAACGGTAGAAAACTTCGTGACGCTTGCTGATAAGGGCTATTATGACGGACTCACCTTTCATCGTGTTATCCCAAATTTTATGGTCCAGGGTGGTTGCCCCGAAGGTACCGGTCGTGGCGGACCGGGCTACACAATCGACTGTGAACTGGACGGTGACAAGCAGTACCATGAACGTGGTGCCCTGTCAATGGCTCACGCAGGACGAAACACCGGCGGCTCCCAGTTCTTTATCTGCCATAGTCGCGATAATACGGCCCATCTTGATGGAAATCACACCGTGTTTGGGAAAGTAGTGGAGAATGTTGATCTCATAGATCAGATCAAACAAAATGATGAGATCAAGAAAGTCAGAATTCTGAACGCAGAAGAGTAAAAAAATGGCAGACAGGCTTTTAAGGCCGTCTGCCACTTACTAAAAAGGTTTGCTACATTTTTGATGCTTCATCAGCAAGTGCCAATACTGCACTTGTGTAAAGTTCACTCGGATTGTATCGGAAAACAGCCCTGTCGATACTGCCGGTTCTCTCCTTAAAGTATGCAAGGTAGTTCCCCACTGACATAATATTATTATTCATGTCAAAAATATCGTCGCCAACCCACCATTTGTTAATGGAATAAGGAATGAACTGAGCAAAAGACATAGCACCGGCATAGCTCGATTTCAGCTCAAATACATCGATCTTTTTCCGTGTTACAAATTCGATAAGCTCTTTAAGCTGCGCACGGGCAAAATCAGACCGGTAATCAACAGCATACATTGACACGTATGAATTGAAAGGATTGTAGCTACCGATATTTCTTCCGTAGTCTGACTCAATGCCTATAATTGCTGCGATTACGTACTTGGGGATATCGTACTCCTTCTCCGCTATTTCGAGCTGTTCTCTATGCTCTTCAATAAAAACTGAAATCTGAGATTTTTTCGCTTCAAACCCGAGTATGCCTTTGTACTGTTCCAGGCTGACTGTCTTTCGCTCGGCTGAGTTTCTAAACCGATCGCCGATAGTTTCATAAACCTCAAAACGGGAATCTTCCAGTAGCAGATCTATAGTCATACCTTCTGAGCGGAAGTACTCTTTTAGCTCATTCAGACGCTGCTCATATTTTTCATTTTCTTCCGGGTCAGCATTTGCCATATTTGGTAATGCTGTAATGAACAAAATCAACGCAGTAATAAAGAGAGTGGATATGGATCTGTACATGGGGTTGTTTAGTTAAATTAATTCCTGTTGCACATTATAAAAAAAATCCGTCGTTGAAAAGTGCCTTCTTATTAAATTTATTTCACGAAAAACCTCAATTCAACTCTAATATTTAATTTTTCAACTCACACAGGCACAACTAATTGCTGGCTTCATAGCACGTGATTCATTCAATCTTCACAGATCTCAATTCCTCTTAGTGCCTGTTCAGTGACTAAATGGTCCTTCAAATATTTAATTAGATAACGATGGTGATGGAGTTATTAATGCTTCCATTATTAATTATCGTCCAATGTTAAAAAAGCGTTAACGCCACCTTCAAATAAAATCGGGTTTTTCGAAGCAGCCCTTCCTTCAGACGAAGCTATCGATAAATAATGGTTATGCAGATCTTTCAGAGTAGTAAACAAAAAGTCCAATTACGGTAAATCCCGGGATCAGCATTATCCAATTACCGGTCGTGGTAGCAACACCAAGCATCACCGACAGTTCAGGAGCAAGGTATACCATAGCTGTACAGGTTAGCATCAGTGCAAAGCTTAGCGGCATACGATACTTAACCTCCATCACACGCTTACTGTAAACGCCCAGCACAAATGCCATCACACCATAGCTGGCCAGTGTTGCCGCAGCAGAACCCATCATTCCAAAATAGGGAATAAGCGCAAGGTTTGTTGCCAGTGTGATCCCCGCTCCCAGAAGTGTAATTTTGTAGAGTACAGACGTTTTTTCCTTGATGAAAATACCCGATGAAAAGTTTATGTACCATCCCTGGAACCAGTAAGCCAGCAGAAGAAGCGGCACTATTTCAAGACCAATCCAATACTCACTGTTTATGAGAGTAGCATTGAGAACAGGGACTTCAATGGCCACGATCTGTTCCCGAAACAGAGAAACTAACAGGTAAGCAGCCGCTGCAAATGCATTGAAATAGACAAATGCACGGCTGAAGAGCTTGGCCGAATCTTCATCTCTTGAGTAGCGCATAAAAAACGGCTGCCAGGCCATACGGTACATCTGAACGATCAGCAGCATAAACACTGCAAGCTTGTAGCAGGCATTGTAAATTCCTACCACATCTTCAGGTGAGATTCCCACTCCGTATAACCGTTCCGATACGGCCGGATCCATAGAGTTGAGCAGGAAACGGTCGAGCATTTCATTGGTCGCGTGCCCCAGTCCTGCCGGAATGAATGGAAGCCCGAACCGAAAAAGCTTTTTCAGCCATTCCCGTTTCCATTCTCCCTTCCAGAGTTCTGCAGTAATCGCCCAGATCAAACCTGTGATAACCACAGATGCAGCCAGGTTGGCAATGAATACAGCCTCAATGCCGTAGCCTAAATTCAGAATCAGATAAAAATTCAGCCCAACATTGATGATTACATGCAGGGTTTTCAGAATGGCAAACTGGATTGATCTACGTGCCAGGCGCAGCTCAGCAAATGGCACGATTGCCAGAGTATCGAACCAGAGAATACCCAGCATCATGATGTAAATACCGGAAGTGCTGCTATCCAGATTCATTGTGGATAGTGCAAACGGCATCAGCAACCAGAGAATTATTACGGCAATACTTGATACTGCCAAAAGGGCGAGCTGTATGGTTTTGAAAATGTTTGACGCTTCCTTTCGGTCTTCTGCATAGCGCAAGTATGCAGATTCCATTCCCATTTGTACGACCACATTCAAGAAAGTAAGCGCAGCATAAACCAGTCCGACAATACTGTACCGGGCGGTAGAAAAAACGTCGGTGTGAAATGGAACCAGCAGGTAGTTGATAAAGCGAGCCACTACGTTGCTAAATCCGTAAATCACAGAATCACTAAAAAGCTCGCGAAGTTTACTCACTCAACCCCTCTGCATGAGATGTTTTGCAGCCTCAACCCCAAGTTCATAGCTGTAGGCTCCGAATCCAGTAATAATACCATCCATCATCTTGCCTGTGATTGACGTCTCCCGGAATGCTTCCCGGGCGTGAATATTTGACAAGTGAACTTCAACTTTTGGAATTGTGAGAAGTTCCAGGGCATCCCTGATGGCTACCGACGTATGTGTGAATCCGCCCCAATTGGCAATCAGTGCATCTTTACTGCCCTCTCTCGCATCCAAAATAGCATCTATAAGTACGCCCTCATGATTGCTTTGGATAAACGTGAATGTGTAATTCGGATATGCCAGCTGAAGGGAGTCTTCAATATCAGAAAGCGTTGTGGAACCGTAAGTTTCCTTGTCACGATCGCCCAGTAAATTAAGGTTGGGACCATTTAAAACCAGTATGTTCATAACTTTACCCCTTTGGATATTGTCTCTCTGAGTTCATCCATTTCATCTTCGCTAATCTCAATTGAGTGACCCAAAGCTACTTTTTGTGATGTCTTATAAATCGGGACAAGATGAATATGAGCATGTGGCACTTCAAGACCTTCCACAATGATTCCTGTACGGATTGGTGAAAGAGTCTGATCGATAGCTGAAGCAATCTTTTTAGAAAACGTCATAGTTTCAGAAAGAAGGTCATCCGACAGATCAAAAATATAATCCACTTCTTTTTTAGGCACAACAAGTGTATGCCCTCTGGCAATTGGATTGATGTCTAAAAAAGCAAAGTGTGTATCATTTTCAGCAATTTTATGACAGGGAATATCGCCTTTTATAATTTTCGTAAATAAAGTTGCCATAGCGTTAGACTTTTTTATTTGTGATGGAATGTTGCTGAGCTTAACTTCTGTTGGTAAGGTATCAAACAGGTTTTGTTTATGCAGATTATTCGTGTGAAATTTAGGAAAAAAGTTTTTCCTATTATTTGATTTTGAGATCGTCATCTCCTTATCTTTGGAATCTTGGAAGGATTTGACGAATCGGTAGCTCAGCTGGTAGAGCAACGGCCTTTTAAGCCGTGGGTCGAGGGTTCGAGCCCCTCCCGATTCACACTTTGTAAGAATCTCTCTTGATTAACCCTTATCGGCTGATACCCGGTAGGGGTTATTTTTTTTTGCCCATCATCATCTTTCCACCGCTCCAGCCAATCTAATTTGTATATTTAGCGATTCTATAGTTGTTTAAACAATCTATTTACGCTAATTTTGCAGCCGAAACTGATGTTCTTCCTATGACTACCAAACAGTTAAATCCACTTTACTGGAAAAAATCTGCGCTAATAAGCCTTCTGATTGGCTTTTTCGCTTTATGGTTTCTCTTTTTTGATACATACAGTTTAGCAACACGCTACCAGCTCGAATCTCGAAAAGATGAGCTCATAGAGCGGACAAAAGAACTGGAGCAAAAAACAAAAGAGCTGGAACAAAAAATCGAAGAGTTAAAAAACAATCCGGACCTTTTGGAAAAAATTGCCAGAGAAGAGTACGGAATGCGCAAGCCCGGTGAAACTGTCTACAGGATTAAACCTGCCGAATAGGGATTTCTTCCCAATCATTATCCCGATTTTATGTATTTTCGCATTAATCAATAATTAATTCACTTTGAATGGTTTCTATTGGTATTGATTTAGGTGGAACAAACATTAAGATCGCGCTTGTAGACCAAGAGAAAGGGTTCATCGACTCAACTTCTGTTCCAACCCGCGCAGAGCTCGGAAAAAATCAAATATTTGATTCCATCAAAGAGCAGGTACTTGAACTGTCGGAAAAAAATAATGCATCCCCAATGGGTATTGGAATGGGCTTGCCGGGGATGGTTAGCCTCGATCGCCGCACCGTATGTAATCCGCCTAACTTGCCCGGGTGGAAACGCGAAGATGTTGCCAGTGAAATAGAAAAGCGCCTCGATCTTCGCTGTACAATCGATAACGACGCCAACCTGGCTGCACTTGGATCCGCTCGTTTTGGTGTGGCAAAACCATTCGACAGCTTTATTATGATTACGCTTGGAACAGGCGTGGGCGGCGGTATTATTTACGAAAATAAGATTTATCGCGGTACGACCGGATCCGCAGGTGAGCTTGGCCATGTCATCATCGATTATCACGGGCCAATTTCTAATAGTAATACCCGGGGCGGTATTGAGGCATATCTGGGCCAGCGATTTTTAAGCCGGTTAGCTGTAGATCTTATTACCCAGCAGCCTGACAATCCACTTTACAAAGAGTTTCATCATGACTTTAGCCTGTTGGAACCTGTAGACCTGACGCGCGCTGCTAATAAGGGAAATGATCTCGCCATCGATGTGCTTAGAAAATCAGGTGAAAAACTTGGATATGCGATCGTTAATTATATCCATATTCTCGACATACGCAAGATAGTGGTTAGCGGTGGCGTTGCTAAGGCAGGTAAATGGATTTTAAACCCTGCAAAAGAAACGGCAAAAAAACTTTTGATGCCGCCATTTCTTGATGGGTTTGACGTTATTTATGAATCCCTCGGCAACGAAGCTGCTCTGCTTGGAGCAGCAAGTCTTGCTTTTGAAGAACTGAGTTGATCCACTTGCGTTTATGCAGCACCCCATATCACTTATATTTTTTTTTCTGGCCGTGTGTTTGGTTTGGGGTGCCGGGCAGGGTAAAGCTCATGCCCAGACAGTTTCCGACAGTCTCCGTTCTGCGGTTCCTGACACCATCACCACTGCTATCAGCGACACTACAGATTCCGGACTTGATGGCCGGCCGGTAGATTTTGACACGAGCGGAAGTGCCCCCGGTGCAGTACAAGCCCCTCTTCAGCAGGGACAAATCCCGGGATCTCCCGGCGGTCAGCAGCAGGCCACCGGCGATATCGTCAATTTCCAGGCAAGCGACTCTCTGATTTTTAGTTTTCGCGACCAGCGCAAAGCGTTTTTGTACGGTTCAGCTGTTGTAGAACATGAAAGCGGTACACTTGAGGCAGGCGCTATTGAAATGGATCTTGAGTTGAATCAGGTAGAAGCACGTACTCAAACTCCCGGCGACACCCTTTCTTATCCAATACTGAAACAAGAAGGCCGCGACCTGAAAAGCACCCGCATTCTATTTAATTATGAAACTGAGAAAGGGAAATTCGAGGTAGCCGAAGTTCAGGTTAGTCAGGGGCATCTCATTGGAACAAAAATTAAAAATGTTTCCAAAACCGAGGTTTTCATTGAAGACGGCATTTATTCAAGTTGTCCTCCCGATCATATGACATACTATATACGGGCTGAGCGGATGAAAGTAGTGGATGAGGAAGAGATATTTTTTACTAACGCCCGTCTCTACATACTTGATATTCCCTATCCACTCGTGTTCCCATTTGGGTATGTACCGGCGGGAATTGAACAGAGGCAGTCTGGCCTTCTTGAACCCACTTATCTTTTTCAAAATACAGGATCACGAGGACTCGGGCTTCAAAACCTCGGCTGGTTCCAGTATTTCAACGACAACATTGTGGGTCAGGCGTCTGTCGACCTCTTTACTTCTGGCACCTTTTTTAGCAATACCCGCATGCAGTATAGGGTAACCGATCGATTCTCAGGGAGCATAAATATCGGCTACTCACGCGAGCAAGGACTGGAGCCAACGGATCTGGACTTTTCAGAGACTGTTAGCAAGCGGCTGAGCATTAGCCATGACCAGACGCTGTCACCCTACGCAAACCTGAATGCGAATATAAACTTAAATACCTCCAACTACTTTCAGAGAAACTCGCTAGATATTGATGAGCGGGCTCAGGTAAGCAGTACCTCGCGACTCTCATACCGATATAACCATCCGGAAGGAAACTACAACTTTTCGGTCTCTTCAAACCTGAACCAGCAGTTCAACACCAACGTCACGCGGCTTACCGGTCCAAACATGAATTTCTCCATGCGCCAGTTTTCACCATTTGAGTCTGATCAGCCCGGCGCAGGTGAGCAGAAATGGTATGAAAAAGTATCGGTGAGCTATAACAACAGTTTCAATAGTAACTTCAACTTTACCCCAACTGCGCGCGATACCGCGCAGATCAACTGGTTTGAGGCACTTCTCCACCCGTCAAAATATCGTGAGGCAACCGACGACGATGAGTACATACAGTATGGATTTATTCAAAGAGCCCAGATAAGGGCTGGCCAGCTGATTCCCAGCCAGTATTTAAACGTAAGCGCAAACATCAGCTATAACGAATACTGGTATCCATCCACAACAAGCAGAGTGTTTAGCCCTGAAGAGAATGAGGTCATAGAATCTAAAGAGACAGGATTTGCCGCGGCGAGAGATTTCAACACGAGTTTATCATTTGCCACAACATTTTACGGTATCTCGCAAGCCAAACTCGGAAATTTTGAAGGTTTGCGCCATACGGTTCGCCCAAACATAGGACTCAGCTACAGGCCTGACTTTTCTGATGATCAGTGGGGATTTTATGAAGAAGTCCAGATCGATAGTACCGGCAACACGAGTCTGTTTTCCAAGTTTGACCGCGAGGTGTTTGGCGGTCCGCCAAGAGGGGAACAGCGCACAATCTCATTCGGTATCTCTAATGTACTTGAAACCAAACGCGTCAAACGTGATTCCACCGGCGAGGTACAAAGCACGAACATCAGGCTGATTGACAACTTTTCGATTAACTCCAACTACAACTTTGCCGCAGACAGTCTTAATTTTGGCCAGATTAGCATGTCGATTTCATCACGGGTTCTTGATGGTATTCGTCTATCAGCCAATGCTAATTATTCGCTTTATGCAAGAAATGATCAGGGACGGGAAATCAATACGTTTCTAATTCAAGAGGGTAACAGAATTCTGCAACCCCTCTCATATAGCCTTAGCGCATCTACAAGTTTCACGGGCGGAGAAAGGGGGCCACGATTTCAAACTCCGCCATACAGGCCATATGACCCTTATAATCAGCAGTTTTTCAGTCCAATTGATCAGTATTTCAATAACAGGCCTGTTCAGCCAATTTATTCCACGTGGAGTGTAGGCCTTGATTTCAGCTATCGGTGGAATTTCCGGTTTGGCCAAAAGCCGAACAAAACGGCAACACTGAATGCCAATAATATACAGTTTAACCTGACACCCAAATGGAGCGTAAGCACCCGCCTGGGGTATGACTTTATCGATAAAGAACTAACTCCGGCACAGTTTAGCCTTAACCGTGAAATGATCTGCTGGAACCTCTCATTTCAATTTAATCCATTCGGGGAGTTCCAATACTATGCATTCCGCCTGTCCATCAATAGTGGCCAGATTCAGAGCCTCTTCCAAAAACTTCCACTCCTGAATAACCTTGAAAGAAGTTCAAGCGGCGGCCGGCGGCCTCCGAGGTTTTAGGTATTATAGGGTGCAAGGTGCAAGGTTGTAGGGTGCAGGTAAATTGTTCTACAAGGCAGCCCTTATCAATACCAAAATTTTCTGTTATTAACCCTCTTCCCTTTTTTTGAGATACTGGACGATATATTTTCCAAAGATATCGAACTCCAGGTTTAAAGGATCTCCTTCTTTTTTCGATTTCAAATTTGTGTAATCCCAGGTATAAGGAATAATGGCTACCGTGAATTGATTACCTTCGTTTCTGGCAACTGTCAGGCTAATTCCATCTATCGAAATGCTTCCTCTGCCAACAATATAATCCTCGTATTCAGATGGAAATTCAATGGTAATTAAAATGTCAGCGTCGTTGTTCTGGATTGACTTTATGATGCCCATCGTATCCACATGCCCTTGCACTATGTGCCCCTCGATGGCTTTTTCCAAGGTAAGCGAACGCTCGAGATTAACCGGGCTCCCTTTCTCCAGTGTTTTAAAAGATGTTTTGCGAAGGGTTTCTTCCACACACTGTACTCTGAAAGTATTATCGTCAAATGACACCACTGTCAGGCAAACGCCGTTTACCGCTATGCTTTCATCAACGTGCATGTCGGCTGCAAATGAGCAACCGATGGAAAGTTCAACTCCGCCCTTTAATGGTTTAAACTCTTTAATTTCCCCGACTTCTGATATAATTCCTGTAAACATAATTTTGAAGTTTTATAAATCTGCAGTTAATAACATGTCTGTCCCAAACCGTGTCCACGTAAATGTTTTAAACGGAACCATATCCTCCATTCTATTGGTTCCGAGTCCCTGGATGCTTTTTGTGCCGCCGCCAAGTAGTTTAGGCGAAATAAAGAGTTGCAGCCGATCAACCAGGCCAGCTTTTAAAAGCGATGTCGACAGATCACGCCCCCCCTCAATCAATAGAGAGGTGATGCCGCTATCTGCAAGGCGTTCAAGCATCTGTTTTTGGTCTGAATGACCATCATGTTCGTCGACAAGCAGAATCTCTCCCCTAAAATAATTACTCTGGAGCATTTTCAACATCGGGTCTGCCACTTCCTTCGCCTTGGCTTTATTATGAGTAACAATGATTGTTTTTTCTTCGTATTGGTCCGAAAACAGATTCAGGTTTCTGGGCAGTTCAAGTGGTCCATCAACAACAACACGAGTAGGCTGACGGCCTTCCACCATTCTCACTGTCAATGAAGGATTATCATACACTGCTGTATTACGCCCAACTAAAACAGCGTCACTACGACTTCTCCATCGATGCACTTCTGTTCTGGATTCTTTTGACGAAATCCATTTTGAATCACCGTTCGGTGCTGCAATGTATCCGTCAGCTGTCTGAGCAATTTTCAGTGTAACGAATGGCCTTGAAAAGCGCACATAGTGAAGCCATGCCTCATTAAGCTGTTTTGCTTCATCCTCTAGAACGCCCACATCTACCTTGATCCCGCTTTTTCTCAATATCTCCAGTCCTTTTCCATCCACCTCAGAAAACGGGTCCTGCATAGCAACAACAGCGCGTTTAAACGGAAGATCTGCAATCATTGGGGCACAAGGAGGTGTTTTTCCGTGGTGTGCGCAAGGTTCAAGCGTGATGTAGATAATAGCATTTTTGAGAAGAGCCCTGTCTTTCACAGAGTTTATTGCGAGAACCTCAGCATGCTCTTTACCGTATTTTTGATGATAACCTTCACCAATAATATCTCCAGCTTCAGATACAATCACAGAGCCGACCATAGGATTGGGTGAAACATATCCACGGCCCTTTTCTGCCAGGCTTAAAGCCCTCTGCATCCATATTTTATCTTTGTTTTCGGCCATCTGGGATCGGTTAACGTTTCAATAACGACGTGAAATAAAAAAGGGCAAGAATATTCTTCTCGCCCTCTTCAATATTTAATAATTGGTTATGATGAAAATCAGCGAAGAAGTATGCTTCGGTTATCTGTAATGCTTGCATTTTCCTTCAGTTCTTCGATAAAAACCTGATTAAATGCAGAAACTTTTTGCTGCTCAAGCTGGCCTCTGATCTGAGAGCGCTGAGCTTCTGTCAGCTGTTCTGTATCGGCCATTTCCTTTGATTCAATACGAATCACAAATATTGCAGTTTCACCTTCAACCGGTTCCGTAACCGAACCCTGATTTACAGCGAAAATCGCGCCGATCACTTTAGGTTCTCGTCCCGCGCCGGGTATCGTCGCTGAACTCATTCGGATATTTTCAGCAGTTTGAACTTCTTTTTCGGCTGTTACTGCAAGCTCTTCTAATGTTGTGCCAGAACCTGTCATCTCCTCAACCCTGCGCAACATTTCAGATTGTCGCTTATTGTTTTTCACTATGTTTTCAATCTGGCCACGAACTTCAGAAAATGGTCGTGTACCCTCAGGGATTTTTTCCTGAAGCTGAAGAACAACAAATTGATTACTTGTTTCGATGGGTTCTGAGATATCACCGGCCCTCATACCCTCCAGCGTACTTAGTATCTGCTGACTCTGACCAATCCCGGGAATAAAGGGATTGCCTTTTGTTGCAGTTGCTGATCGAATTTCCAGTTCACGGCGCTCAGCTTCAGTTTCAAACCCTTCTTCCGCTGCATAAAATTCAAAGTCTTCAGCGCTTTCAGCAAGGCGGTCTACAGTTGCTACAGGATCAGGTTCAATATCGTATGAGAAAACAGCGAATTTTATTTCATTGCCTCGCTCGTCGATTTTCTTAAAAATATGTGGTGCGCCATTAACCATCATCACTTCAGAAACTTCTCCAACTTCAAGGCCAAGTACAGGGTTATACTCTTCCCTGATTTGATCACGCTCAACGTAGGATCCGTTATATGGAGTTGACGATAAGTTACGGCTGAAGAAAAGTGAATCATCTTCTGCCTGCTCCAATCGGCTACGCATATTTTCTACATCCTGAATTGTATTCGATGTGTCGGCAGCGGTTGGTTCAATCACCCATTGTACATATTGAAAGCGGTAGGTTTCAGCCCGCTGAAACTGTTCCGAATTTTCACTTAGATAATTTCTCAGCTCTTGTTCAGAAACTGTAATTTCGTCAGCGGCTACATCAGCATAAGGAAAGCGAACAAAGCTGATATCAGCGAATGAATTATTCTTTACAAATTGATTTTTTACATCCAGACTGCTGATTTTCAGGCCTGCGCTTATGAAATTATTCATTTTCTGCTGACGCCGGTTATCACGAAGCTGCTGTTCGATCGATATCCAGACATCGCTGTTTTCAGGAGCATCAATTGCAGCCTGAAGAGCTACTCTGTCGATATTTCCTTGCTGATCAGAAAATTGCTGACGAATAAATGGAGCTGGATTATCACCTGTCACCATTTCAAGGAGCTCACGGTCTGTAACGGAAATTCCAAGCTCATCCATTTTTTGCTGAACCAGCCGTGATGCTACGAGATCATCCCAGGCCTGTTGTTCCAGCAGTGCACGGGTTTCAGGGGTCATATCGCCACCCTGATTCTGGTTGTACTGATCTACATAAAAACTTACGCGTTGATTGTATTCCTGAACGGAAATCGGTTCACCATTAACAACGCCCATATTCTGGGGTGCCTGGTTTACTCCTCCAAAGAAGTCTACATCAGCCAAAACCCATAAAATCCCAAACGAGAAAATCAGTATCCACAAAATGGAGGAGGTACTGCTCCTCATCTTTTCCATTACACCCATAAAAATCCTCTAAAACATCTAAAATTAACAATTAAAAATTTGTGTGTACTTGTGGCTCAGTGCAAAAACAGATGGATTATACACCGTCATATTCTCAGATATCTCAAGTGAAAATAAAATAAGTACAGAGCCTGAAAAGTTACGATAACATCTTAATAATAGCAACGAACGGCAATCGCAGAAATTTGAACAAACTTTAGAATATTTCTATGATATCCATATGCTTTAGAAATCGGCCGGGATCTTCATTTATTCCTTTCATTAACTTGTTAAGCTCCGTTGACAGGCTGTCAAGATTATTGTAAAGCGACGGGTCGTTGACCATTTTTCCGATAGTACCCTGTCCACTGTTTATTTTTCCAAGTATTTCGTTCAGGCTTGATGAAGCCCCTTCGAGTTCAACCCGTATTTTTTCAAGCTCTCGTATATTCTCTTCCAGTGAGACCATTAGACTGTCGACCCGCGGCCGGTTATCAGTGGCAAGCGTATCGAGCTGAGCTATCATTGAGCTGCCGGAGGAGATGGCCCTGTCGATCTCGCCCTGTTTCTGGTTTAGTATGCTTGCAATCTGCTTTGTGGCGGCTGATGTATTTTCAAGCGTCTGGTTCAGGGATACCTGGGCATCTTCGTCCAATGTCTCATTCAGCTGCTCAAGAAACGAGTTTAGCTCTGTAAATGTACTCGACAGATCATCGCCAAGCTGCTGACCGCGTGAGCCGAGACTCTCTAACATACTCTGAACGTAGACGCCTTCTATAGTGCCACCATATTCTACATTTTCATCGGATGTACCGAGCTCCAGAACAATCGATTTTCCTTCTATCAGTCCAAGCGATGTAAGATACGCAATGGTCCCTTTTGGCAGCGGCTCACTCATATCGAGCCGCATGGTCACGCGCACACTATCGGATGCTGTTAATTGTACCTCGCTAACCGATCCCACTTTTACACCTTTCACAAAAACCTGGCTGCCGGTTCCAAGACCATCAGTCCTTACAAAAGTGGTTTGAACCTTCTGAGACTGAGACAGAATGGGCACGTCAGACATAAACCGAAATCCCACAACAGCTGCAAGGCCCGCCAATAAAACGGTAATTCCTACTTTAGCTTCACTACTTATGTTCAATTTTCTTCCTCTGTTCTGATTTTAAATTTGATATTCACTTGCTTTAATAAAGTTATTAAGCGATTCATGATCACTGACTCTTAAATCCTCAACCGTTCCATGCCAGCTTAATCTCTGTTCATCTAAAAATGCAACTTTATCGGCAACATCTAAAACGCTGTGCATATCGTGCGTAACGACGATAGAGGTAATCCCCAGCGACTCGGCCATATCTATAATAAGTTTATTTATTTCATCAGATGTCTGTGGGTCCAGGCCTGATGTTGGTTCATCATACATGATGTACTCCGGCTCCAGGATGATTGCCCTGGCAAGCCCCACCCGTTTTCTCATGCCGCCTGAAAGCTCTGCAGTTTCTTTATCGTGCACATTTTCAAGATTTACCTTCTCCAGAGCGTCCATCACCGTATCACGTATCTCACTCTCCGTCATGGTGGTAAAGTAGCGAAGTGGAAAAGCGATGTTCTCAAATGTATTAATCGAATCAAACAGAGCTGACCCCTGAAATAAGATCCCGAATTTCTGGCGAAGCTTGCGCTGTGTCACGTAATCCTGATCGAAAATATTGGCGCCATCAATCAATACTGTTCCCTCATCGGGATACAAAAGGGCGTTGATGTGTTTCAGCAATACTGATTTTCCGCAGCCCGACCGGCCGATAATGGCAACAGTCTCGCCATCTTCAATTGTCATAGACACGTCTTCCCAAACCAGGAGGTCGCCAAAGCTTTTTGTAAGGTTTTTGATCTCAATCATGGTTCAAACTAATTATAAGAGCAGTGCCGCAAGCATAAAATCGGCAAGAAGCACAATCATACAGCTCAGAACAGTTGCTTCTGTAGTGCTGGTTCCAACACCCTCTGCACCTCCGGTAGCAAAATAGCCTTTATATGAAGAGATGGAGGTGATGATAAATCCAAAAACGAACATTTTAACAAACCCGAAGATAAGCGTCCACGGGGTGAAATACATCCGCGCCCCCATCAAATAATCGGCTACCGGTACAGTTCCTGTAAATATACCGGCAAGAAGACCCCCTCCCACACCAAATACGCTGGCCACAATATATAGAACCGGAAACATGAGAATTCCGGCAAGCACGCGCGGAACAACTAAAAATGATACTGAATTAAAGCCCATCGATTCAAGTGCGTCAACCTGCTCGGTAACCCGCATTGTGCCCAGTTCAGTGGCAATCCTGGCCCCAACCTTACCGGCAAGAACCAGGCTGGAAATAACTGCTGCAAGCTCAATGAGTATCGATTCGGAGACGATTGCTCCAATGGTGGAGAGCGGAATAAAAGCTGAGTCGAGCTGGTACGATGATTGAATAGTCATTACCGACCCGGTGAAAAAACCTGTCAGCATAATGATAGGCACAGAATCGTACCCAATCTTGACCATTTCCTGAAAGAAACTTTTTCTATATGTCTTTAACTCAGTAGATGATCTAAGGGCCTGGTACAGAAGTGTACCAAATTTGCCAATTTCTTGAAATGCGTTCATTGGTTGATACGTAAAATCTTCAGGCTTCCGGCCTGTTTATTCTTTCAGGGGATTCGATTTTGGTTATATTACGAAACATTTTCTCCAATTGTGATCATTTTCAGTGTCAGTTTCAAAGCAAACAATCCTTTTTATCCTGTTTTTGTGTATCAGTTCTGCCGTCAGCGCACAGGATCAGGGAAGTACTGTTTTCAGATTTCTTACCATAAGCCCTGATGCCAGAAGCGCCGGTCTTGGCGGATCTCATGCAGCAGTTATCAGCCCAAAATCTTCCCAGTTTGTCATCAATCCCGCCTTTTTGCACCACTCTGAAACAGACAGAGTCCACCTTTCATATTTAAATCACCTGGGCGATATTCGATTTGGTACCGCCAACTATGCGCGTACATTACCCGGATATGGAAATATCTCTGCATCACTCCGATATCTTAGCTACGGAGATCTGTCTCGACTTGATGAATTTGGAAACGAGACTGGATCTGCTTCAGCAAACGACCTTGCACTCACGGTTGGTTTTGGATCTTCTGTAACAAACAGACTTAGCTATGGCCTTTCGGTCTCCGGAATTTACTCTTCCCTAATAGGGTATCGTTCAACTGCCGTCTCTTTTTCAGGCGGTTTGATGTATACATTCCCCGGGCGTGAAACAGCTTTTGGTGGGTATATTAATAATGCCGGAACACAAATATCAACTTACAACGGGATTTCCGAGCCGCTTCCGCTAAACCTTGCGCTTGGCATTGTACACCGCCTTCAATACCTTCCCGTGCGCCTTCATCTAACATTAAATAAACTAAATAACTGGCCGCTGGAATATATTGAAGACGAGCAAAGTCCCTCGTTTTTCGAGGCACTTCCCCGGCATATTGTTGGTGGAGCCGAATTTCTTTTTGGGGAACGGATAACTGCCCGGATTGGGTACGACTCCTGGCTTAATAATCAAACAGGAACCGGAAAACGAATAGATGGTGCGGGTATAAGTTTTGGTATTGGCATACATCTAAATTCAATGGATATTGATTTTTCAAGGACAAGCTTCAGCGATCTTGGAAGTGTGGTACAGCTGGGAATGGATCTTAAATTTTGAATTCCCTGAATTCAAAACACAATATTAAATCGATCGACTGCGCGAGCTACTTTGTTTGAACAGCTCACGCCGTATTTTTGTATAGTCCCACTATGGAACTGTATTCTGGACACATCATTTAAACTACAGACTTAATTATGATTCGTTATTTTACATCGGGTGAGTCTCATGGCCCTTCTCTTACCGGAATTGTTGAAGGAATGCCAGCCGGACTTCAAATACATGAAGATGAAATTGAGCATCACCTTGTTCGACGCCAGAAAGGATATGGCCGTGGCGGTCGAATGGCATTCGAAAAGGACAGGGCAACTTTTCAGTCTGGCGTACGGTTTGGAAAAACCACCGCTGCACCTATTGCTATGACAATGCCAAATCGTGCCTACGAAAAAGATAAAAGTAACTGGCCTGTGGTTATGGCCAAAGATGGTGATCGCGGGGATGTTGAAAGGATTACCCTTCCGCGCCCGGGGCATGCCGACCTTGTGGGAACTCAAAAATATAACTTTGATGATATCCGTCCTGTGATTGAGCGGTCAAGTGCCCGCGAGACGGCTATGAGAGTCGCCTGCTGTTCAATTGCGCGTAAGTTTTTACAGACGCTGGGAATTGAGATCGGCGGCCATGTTGTGCGTATCGGCGCTATTGGCTATAATTCCTGGGAAGATGTCCGGGACATAGCAGACCCTTTGTATACCAACGGCGCTCATAACGTTTATGAGCAGTCAGATAAGTCAGATGTGCGTTGCCTCGACGACGATCTGAGCTCCAAAATGCGAGAGGAAATTAAACTCAGACGGAAAGAGGGAACATCACTTGGTGGCATTTACGAAATTATTGTAACCGGTGTGCCAGCCGGGCTTGGCAGCTATGTTCACTGGGATCGCAAAATTGATGGAAGACTTGCACAGGCTATAGTTGCTACACAGGCTATGAAAGGCGTGGAAATTGGCCTGGGATTTGAGTCTGGCCAACGCCAGGGGCATAACGTACATGATGAAATTGTTTATGACAAAACGTTCAGGCGTCGCACCAATCGTGCGGGCGGTATTGAAGGTGGAATGACTACAGGAATGCCCCTTATCATTCGAGGTGTAATGAAACCAATCCCAACAATGATTAAACCGCTGAAAACGGCAGATCTGGAAACTAAAAAAGAAGAAGACACACGGTACGAACGCTCTGATGTTTGTGCGCTTCCCCGGGCTGTTGTTGTGGCTGAAAGTGTAATCGCACCAGTCTTGGCCAATGCCATCCTGGAAAAATTTGGCGGAGATTCAATGGATATAATTCTCGATAGATACAAACACGAAACAGGTTATGTCAACGATTAGAAGCAAAATCAGTCAGCTTGCCAAGACTATACAGCAGGATCCATCTGACACATTTTCAAAATTTGCTCTTGCCTTGGAACTCTTGAAGGATGATCAGGTAGAAAAGGCACAACTTTTATTTGAAGCCATTTTAAAACAAGATCCGGGTTATCTTGGCGTTTATTATCATCTTGGCAAACTGTATCAGCGACGCGAAATGTATAGACTGGCCAAAGAGATGTTTACCAAAGGCATCGACCTGGCAGAAAATAAAAATGAGTCCCGGACAAAATCTGAACTCTCTGAAGCATTGTTACAACTACAGATTGAAATCGAAGAATCAGCAAATAATGAATAAACCGGTTTTTACCGCAATTATATTTCTTTTCCTCGCATGTATTATTTCACCAAATGCCTTTTCTCAGGCAGCTGGTCAAACACATATTATTGAGCAGGGAGAAACACTTTTCAGCATCTCCAGAACGTATGATGTAACAGTAGGCGACCTGCGCCGGTGGAACCGTCTCCAGTCAGATGCATTGTCACCTGGTCAGGAAATACTCGTGGGTCCACCCAGAAATGATGACTCCATTATTCATACAGTAGAACCGGGTCAGACACTCTTTGCAATCTCGAAACTTTACGATGTGACAATTGCAGAGATACAGTCATGGAATAATCTTGAAAGCATACAGCTTAGTGAAGGGCAGGAACTCACTATTTTCCAGACATCGCAGCCAGCAGAGACTGAAGCTGTTCAAAATAGTGATACTGATACTGAAGATACTCCGAGAGAGTCAATTATTCGTGACCGTGAAGGTGCCCGCGGCACAACTTACTATACCGTAAAAAGCGGAGACACACTCACCCGTATTGCAAGGCTGCATGATATGACGTTAGATCAGCTTCGCGAATTGAACAATCTTCAGTCTGATATGCTTAGTATAGGTCAGCAGCTCACTGTCAGAGATATACAAACCGCCCCTTCTATTGCTGAAGGTGCAGAAGAATCAACACCTCAGGGCAAATTTGTAAGCTACAGGCTCGGGTCAGGTGAATCAGCCGACGATCTGAAAGAAAAGTTTATGATGAGTGACGATGAGCTTTCAGCACTGAATCCAGATCTCAACATAGAATCACTAAGATCCGGACAGCAAGTAACCGTGCTTTTGCCGCCTTCCCGAAATTTTAGTGATCCTTTTAAGGAAGGAGCTTCCCTTGAAAATCTTGGTGAGATTCCTGCTACTCGTTATGCCGACAGTGATAGCGCTAATCCAACAACCAGCGGTGAACTTTACAATCCTGATTACCTTACAGCCGGCCACTCCAATATGCCTCTCGGAAATGTAATCTACATTGAAAATCCGGAAAACGGACTGGGCGTATATGTTCGAATTAATGATCGCACATCCGGCAGCGGTATCAAATTATCTCATAAAGCCTTCGATATGCTGGGTTTTTCAAGCATCGATCGTTCATTGGTCGTCGTGTACCTCGATCAGTAAACGACGATACTGATTGACAAGCTCATATTCATATCCATGTAGCACTTACTTTCGCCAGACAAGAAGTCTTTATTACAGCTATATATTTTCGCTGCCGCTGTTTCTTCTGTATGAAGTACTGATTCGGTTTTCCCAAGTCGGAAGCGAACAGATGGTCAGAATTTCCGTTGATATCTGGTTTCAAACATTCTTTTCATACTTCGGCCTGGATGCTCTTTCTGCGACTATAGGACTCCTTCTCATTATCGGTGCCATCCTAATATTTAAGCGTCGCGACAATCTTCCGGCTCTGAAAATAAGGTATTTTGTGCTTCTGCTGATTGAATCAACTATTTATGCGGTGCTTTTTTCGATAATCATCAGCCAGTTCCTTGAATTGATTTTACATATGGATCTGCAGGAAAGCACAGATTCGCTGTCAAAATTCCAATTGTTTGCGCTCTCATTGGGGGCTGGTCTGTATGAAGAACTTTTTTTCCGGGTGTTCCTGGTATCGTCTCTTTTTTATGGCTTAAACTATCTTTTGAAGGGTAAAAAAGCCGCTTACGCGCTCTCAGCTCTCATTGCAGCAGTTATATTTAGTGGCGTTCACTACGTAGGTGAATTTGCCGATCCATGGACACTAAGCAGTTTCCTTTTTCGTTTTCTATTTGGCTTAACATTAAATGTTATTTATGTTATAAGAGGATTTGGGAGTGCTGCATGGACTCATGCTATCTACGATTTAATCGTAGTGTTCAAAATATGAATTTAAAAAGGTAGGCTGTTCATTTTTTCTTACCCATCATATTGATTTTATCAATTTGAACTAATAAAGCTATATAAGTAATTTTATCAATTAAGGTGATTGTTTCCCGGCTAATGAGCCGGTTTTTAATTTTAAACCCCGCTAATTGTTGAGGGTAATAAGGGATGCCAGAACTCACTAAAAAAGAAATTAGAAAACAGTCCGACTTCAATGAGGAGATTATTCCTCATCTTGATGCTCTCTATAACTTCGGACTGAGATTAACAACTGATCCAAACGATGCCGAAGATTTAGTTCAGGATACTATTGTTAAAGCCTATCGTTTCTTCAGCAGCTATGAAAAAGGAACCAATGCCAAGGCTTGGTTATTCAGAATTCTTAAGAATTCGTACATAAATAATTACCGCCGTAAGTCTAAAAAGCCACAACAGGTTGACTATGACGAAGTGGCAACGTTTTATGAAACAATCCGAGCTGAACGGACTGACACGTCCGATCTTGAAGATACAATGTATCGAGAGCTGATAGACGATGATATCACAAATGCACTCGATCAGATTCCTGAAGATTTCCGCACAGTTGTACTTCTCTGCGACGTAGAAGATTTTACCTATGAAGAGATAGCGAACATGCTGGATGTACCAATCGGTACCATACGTTCAAGACTTCACAGAGGACGTAACCTTCTGAAAGCTCAGCTACTTGAGTATGCAGAAGATCGCGGTTACGTTGAAGAAGATTAACTTATGTATATGTCTATCTTAGTCAACTGATCACGGGAATAATTCAGTTCTGATTTATATTACCGACGAATTTTAAAGGGGCAGCGTTATTCGTATCGTTGTCCCTTTATTTTTTTCGGATTGCAGAACAAAGATCTTTCCATTGTGATAATCTTCAATAATCCGACGGGTTAGACTCAGCCCAAGGCCCCACCCTCTCTTTTTGGTACTATATCCCGGCTTAAATATTTCGTTTACATATTTTCGGTCGATACCTGTGCCTGAATCTTCCACATCAATCACCAGAGAATCGCTATTCTCAAAAACAGAAACGGAAATAAACGAATCGCCTTCCTTTATTTTAATAGCATCCATGGCGTTTTTTATCAGGTTTTCGATGGCCCACTGAAACAGCTCTGGGTTAAGCCTGATTTTAGCAGTGGTGCTGATATTTTTTCGAACGTCCACTTTCTTACCCAGCTGCGGTAACCGGCGAACCATATAATCAATAACCTGGTCAATTATTGGATCGATTCGGATACTTTTGAGCTCTGGCTCTGACCCAATCTTATTGAATCGCTCAGTGATACCCTTGATGCGGCCCACATCATTTTCGATCTCGTAAACAATAGACAGAGTCTCATCATCATTCTTATTTGCCTCCTTAAGCAGCTGTATCCATCCGTAAAGGCTCGAGAGCGGTGTACCCAACTGATGGGCCGCCTCTTTTGTCATACCCACCCAGAGGTTTGATTTCTCTGATCTATTGATACTTCGGTAAGTCAGATACCCAATTCCAATCAGAACCGCCAGAATCCCAAACTGAATAAACGGAAAATATCTCAAATATTTAACGGTCTGACTTTCGCCAAAGTAGATATAGTTTCGAAGCTCCCTGTTACCTTCAGACCGGGTAATGGTTATAGGCTCATTTACTTCAGCAAATTCATCGACAAGATCAGCACTTACATTTCCATCAATGAACCTGCTTGCTGAGATATTACCTTCCTCATCTGTCACGATTGTCGGGATTTCATATCTCGTGTCTATCAGTAAGTTATCCGACACAAACTGCAATGTGGGATTTATGGTCTCAACATCCTCAATCATTTGAATGACGCTGTCGGGGACTTCCTCAATCGATTTTAGAATCTCGATAGACTGTAAAAGATTGGACGTAATGTCGTCATGAACCGGATCGTTTGTAAACTCAAGCGCTTTTGCCCAAAGTTCCACACTTGCACGTTCATGCTCCAAAAGCTCTTCGACCAGTATCCGGTTATAGAAGAATGATGCTATAGCTAGCAGGGCCAGTAAACCGGCGAGAAGAATCTTGATCCAGTTTAATGGAAGTAAATTTCGCATAGACGGTAAATTTGAACCGTTCAAAAAAAAAGACTCTGCAAATATCACAAATCTACCGGGAGATTGCGAATCTGCAGAGTCTTTAAATTTTATTCAGTAACAGTACCCGGTTTATCAAACGGGCGGCTGTTTAAGCAGATGCTTTCTGCTTTTCGTAAATAGGCGGAGCCTGGTTATCAATTGTTTCCCGGGTAATGATGCACCGCTTCACATTTTTCATAGATGGTACTGTGAACATGATGTCGAGCATTGCAGCTTCTAAAATAGATCTCAATCCACGCGCACCTGTTTTCCGCTCACGCGCTTTGCTCACAACGGCTTCGAGCGCATCTTCCTCGAACTCAAGTTCTACGTCCTCCATTTGAAACAGTTTCTTATACTGCTTGGTGATGGCGTTTCGAGGTTTTAACAAAATTTCAATCATAGCTTCATCAGAAAGCTGTTCGAGACCGCATATAATCGGAATTCGACCGATCAATTCCGGTATGAGGCCAAACTTCTGAAGATCTTCAGGTTCCACTTTAGTGAAAATTCGCGGATCCTCTTTATCAAATTTCACCTGATCGTCTGACTGAAAACCCATCGAACTTACTGAGAGGCGCTGGGAGATCACATCTTCAAGTCCGCTAAATGCACCCCCGCAGATAAACAAAATATCGGATGTATCGAGCTGAATAAAGCTTTGCTCAGGATGTTTCCGTCCGCCTTTGGGTGGAATGTTAGCCGTAGTTCCTTCAAGAATTTTTAGCAGCGCTTGCTGAACACCTTCTCCAGATACATCGCGGGTGATGGACGGGTTGTCACTTTTACGCGCTACCTTATCGATTTCATCAATGTAAATAATTCCCCGTCTGGCGCGGTCTACATCATAATCGGCTGCCTGCAGTAAATTACTGAGAATACTTTCAACGTCTTCACCCACATACCCCGCTTCAGTAAGAACCGTAGCATCCGCGATTGTAAAGGGCACGTCAATCACCTCAGCAAGTGTTCGTGCGAGAAGCGTTTTCCCCACACCTGTAGGCCCCATGAGTGCGATATTACTCTTCTCAATTCTTGTATCATCGCCAGAGATAGTTTGTGATCCTGATATTCTTTTGTAGTGATTGTAAACTGCTACTGAGAGAGCTTTTTTTGCTCCCTCCTGACCAATAACGTACTCATCCAGTTTTGCCTTGATTTCCAACGGCTTCATCATTGGCTTATACTGACGATCGCGACGTCTGGAAAGCGACGAAAGGTCACTTTCTATGATGCTAGACGCGTCTTCCACACAATGATTGCAAATAAATACTTCCGGACCTGCCACCATAGAGTCCACCTCTCTGCTGGATCGTCCGCAGAATGAACATGTTACGTTTTCGCTGTCCTTCTTTTTACTCATAACTAGAAAACCCGTATTTACTTATTTTTTGCCACTTTTCTTCTCTCTGCGCATCACGTTATCCACAAGGCCATACTCAACGGCTTCATCTGCAGACAACCATTTATTCCGATCTGAGTCAGCAGTTACTTTATCGACATCCTGACCAGAATGATCAGCGAGAATTTTAGTTAATTCTTTCTTAATTCTGATAATCTCCTGCGCTTCAATTTCAATATCGCTGGCCTGACCCTGTACACCACCCAGCGGCTGATGAATCATGACTCGCGCATGAGGCAGAACGTTTCGCTTGCCTTTGGTACCAGCAGTTAATAGTACGGCGCCCATAGAAGCGGCCATACCTACACATGTCGTGGCTACGTCGCACTTCAAATACTGCATCGTATCATAAATAGCGAGGCCTGCAGACACAACGCCACCCGGGCTGTTAATGTAAAGATTAATGTCTTTCTCAGGATCTTGTGACTCAAGAAACAGCATTTGAGCTACAATGGTACTTGCTACCGTATCATTTACGGGCGTACCAAGAATAACAATACGGTCTTTTAAAAGACGCGAATAAATATCATAGGCGCGTTCACCCCGGCTGGTTGTTTCAACCACCATCGGTACGAGATTATTTTGTACCTGTGAAGAATCTTGCATTGTAGGAAGTTCAAAAATTGGTTGTTTCACGGTTGGCATCCTTTTTTATATTTGATCGTTACGATTTGCTGGTTTCTGATTCTGCTTCTTTGTCTTTTTCTTCTTCTTCTTCAGCTTCTCTTTTCTTACGAAATTCGTCTTTTGTTAGTTCATTTATAGAAACAGCGTCTTCCAGCTTGTCAAAAACTTTGTTTTCACGGATGCTGGTGCGCAGACTTTCAAGTTGATTTGGATTCTGAGCGTAGTAGCTCTTCATCTGATCTACAGGCACGCCATGACGTGCTGATTCCATTCCGATAAACTCATCGATATCTTCAGGCTTAATTTCGATATCATCGAATTTCTCCTGGAGCTTCTCGCTGATAAACGCCCATTTCCCTTCTTGTATTGCCTGATCCTTCAGGTTCTCTTTGTACTCATCTTCATTGAAGTTCGGAGGCAGCTGCCCGCCTGACTGTTGCTTTGCATAGTCAACATATGAATCCTGGATTTGATTGATCATCACTTCCGGAATGTCAAAATCATGAGCTTTAGCGAGGGCACTTACCGCATCTTGGCGGAACATATCTTTTGCCGACTGATCGTAATACTGCTGCATCTGGCTTTTGATGTAGCTCTTAAACTCATCAATATTTTTAGCTTCGCCATTGCTCTGCTTCTTGGCGAAATCGTCCGTGAGTTCTGCCTCGTCCATTTTCTCAACCTTCTTAACGGTCAGTTGAAAATTGTTGTGATCCACATCCTCACCAAGAGACATTTTGACAACATCTCCTTTCTTTTGACCTATCAGGTGCTCTTTAAATTCAGCCGTGCCGTCTTCCCTGAGGTCCAGTTTCTGATCTTCATCTTTCTCTCCTTCGATTGGCTCACCATCTTCACCCAGTGCAACTGCGTCTACAGTAACGCGACACTCTTCCGTAATCTCAGCATCTTCGTCCTGCTCAACCCAGTTACCCTGACGCTCCAGCGTTCGCTCAATTTCTTCTTCAACTTCTTCATCAGTTACATCATGCACCATTTTGTCTACTTCGATGCTTTCAATATCCGCGAGCTCAAATTCAGGCTTGGCACCCACTTTAAACGTCACTTCCAGCTGATCATCTTCCCAGCTCATATCTTTCATCTGAGTCTCACCCACCGGCTCATATTCAGGAACAATCTCGTTCTCATAAACCTCCTGAACATAGGTATTGATCTCTTCCATTTCGATCTCTTTACCAAAGCGTTTTTTAATGAGCCCTACAGGCACATTACCGGGACGAAACCCAGGCATTTGTATCTCTTTGCGATACTTTTTATACGCTTTGTTAAATTTTGGCTCGAGATCGGAGCGGTCTGCTTTAATTGTGATCTCTTTATCTACGGAGGTGATGTCCTGAACGGATAGTTCCACTTGTATTTTTTTAAGTTGGTAAATTAACGATGAGAATGGATAAAAAATGTCGAATATCGTACGAGAGGGGGGACTCGAACCCCCACACCGGTAAGGGTACTAGATCCTAAATCTAGCGCGTCTACCAATTCCGCCACTCTCGCATTTCTATCGTGGTTTCTGTTTTTGAATCAGAGCCTAATAAATTACGGTTAATTTATTCTTAGTTCAACCAAGGCAACCATTTTTATTTCCTTATGATTCAAGTCATTCCAGCCTTGCAGAGTCTCCCGTTTTACAATTACCTTATTTGATACTATCTACCAACACATGCTGACCATCAACTTATGGGTGAACCAAGACTTTTATACGTTACCACAGAAAACCGGGACGAAGCCAGATCCATTGGCGAAATTCTGGTAAGCCGTAAGCTCTGCGCCTGCGTCAATATCCTGGATGGCATGGAATCGTTGTACTTCTGGGAAGGCGAGGTACAATCCGACAAAGAGTGCATACTGCTTGTAAAAACCACCTCTATTTATGTTCAAGAGGTAACATCTGCCATATTGAAGCATCACAGTTATGATGTCCCATGTGTTATATCTCTTCCACTTTCGGAAACTGAAGGCAATAGCGAGTATCTTCAGTGGATCAAAAATTCCGTGAGTAACCCAAACCAATAAAATTTACATGCCGCTACGTATTGAAGAATCTGACTATGTAACAACTGCCGTCATTAACAGGCCAAATGCGATGAATGCCGTCAATTTTGAACTTATGGACCGATTGGAAGAACTCGTTGATAAGCTTTCTAAAAGTGACACCACGCGCCTGTTCATTCTCACCGGCAGCAACAATAGTTTTATATCCGGCGGTGATCTGCGTGAATTTCATCAGATTGAAACAGCAGCCGAAGCTCGTGATATGACAAACCGAATGCTTCGATTACTCGATCAAATTCGCAATTTACCTCTTTGGACAATGGCCGCTATGAACGGAGCAACCTATGGCGGTGGATGGGAAATAGCAGCTGCTTTTGATTTCCGGATTGCCAAAAAAGGGATTAATATCGGTTTTACTCAGGGAAAATTCTATTTGCCACCGGGGTGGGGCGGTATCGCGAGTTTAAAACGTCTTATACCAAAGCAAAAGGCTTTGTACTGGCTGGCATCTCAGCGTGTTGTCTCGGCGGAAAGTGCACACCAGGCCGGCTTCGTTGATGATCTGATTGAAGAGAAGGAGTATGATGATTCACTGACAGCAATAATCAAAAATTTGACTCTTAATGACCGAGCCTTTATCGAGTATCTGAAAAGCAGCGCTCACTTCATCGGCCCTGATGAAGAGGTGACCCCATTCAGCCTTTTTTGGGAAAGCGAGGAGCACAGAGACCGTGTACAGGCATTTTTAGATCGGAAAAAAGCGTGAGCAACAGGTCTATTTTTAACCCACCAAGGGTTTGAAACCCTTGGAGGATTGCGGATTGCGGATGGCTGATGGCGGCGCGACACGCTTTTCAGCTACCGCCATGAATCATTTCCGAAGCCACGATGTTTTGCAACGGAGTTTGTATCTTTAAAGAAATTAGTTTCAGAATATAAGTTTTCACTGATGGCCCGTAAATCATTTGAGATTCCCAAGATGTACCAGTCGCCAATTATCCGTAAGGTAAAAGAGGCGAATAAAATTACTGATCCGCGTAAGAAAGATCTTGATCCAACAGAGCTTGATTTTGGGCCTCTGAAAGTTCTCATTCCCCGCCACTTTGGTTTTTGCTATGGTGTCGAAAACGCCATCGACATTGCCTATCGGACGGTTGAATCGAATCCTGATAAAAATATTTACCTGCTCAGCGAAATGATCCACAACCCAACCGTTAACGAAGATCTGCTGGACAAAGGGGTCCGTTTTCTGTTTGATACGGATGGATCAGTGCGAATCCCGATTGAAACTCTGAGTTCGGATGATATTGCTATTGTACCTGCGTTTGGAACCACGATTGAAATACAAAAAAAACTGCAGAAACAAGGAATCGATCCCTATCAGTATAACACGACCTGCCCGTTTGTGGAAAAAGTTTGGAAACGCGGAAAGCAGATTGGCAAAAAAGGCTATAGCCTTGTTGTACATGGAAAACATGAACATGAGGAGACACGGGCCACATTTTCACACAGTGCCGATCACTCCCCGGTTGTTGTGGTTCTAAATCCCAAAGAGGCATCGATCTTGGCAGAGATTATGACTGAGGAGCGGCCATTTGAAGATTTTGAGAAATACTTCGGCCATAAAAGTACCGATGGATTCAATCCACTGAAAGACCTCGAGTTTTTTGGCGTCATCAATCAAACCACCATGCTTGCAACTGAAACGCAAGAGGTGATGGATATTTTAAAGAAAGCCGCTAAAAAACGGTTCGGTCAAGAGAATATAGAGAAGCATTTTGCCGATACATCCGATACGCTCTGCTACGCCACGAATGAAAATCAATCGGCAACCTATGCCCTGGCAGATGCCGATCCTGATATTGCGATTGTCGTGGGCGGGTACAATTCCTCAAATACCATGCATCTGGTCGAAATATTGGAAGACTACTGTCCTACATTTCATGTGAGAGACGCAAATGAATTCGATTCACCGGAAGCAATTCTTCATTTTGACCAGTGGAAAAAAGAGATGATAGAAACAAAAGATTGGCTGCCAAAAAAAGAGGGCCCGATCAGGATTGCGCTCACATCAGGTGCTTCCTGCCCTGATGTACTTGTTGATGAAGTGCTTTTAAAGCTGCTAAGCTTTTTTGACGATACTTCTGAAATTGATGAAATTATTGCGCCATTCGAAAAAACGATGGCCGCAGCTACCTAAAAAAAGATGTGCGAAAATTAGTCCGGCATGATGTTAAAGTACGATACACGTGTCGGCTGAAAACTTCTGAGCCGCACGTCATATTGATCGGTAACCTTTTCCAGCTCCGGAGTAATCAGGCCGGTTGTGTCTTGTTGAAGCCGCTCAAAATCAACAAATGCTACAAATGGGCGTATACTCTGAACATCATTATACTGATCAAGAGGTACATCATATTTCACCACTATTGATGACGGAGAAAAGGTTACTGCCCGGCCAGACGGCAATCCCCGTGACCGCACAGGTATTCTCACTTCAGCTTCGGTAAATTCTGCGATGTTTGCCTGTAGCGTCACTTCTGATGGTATGGTAGTAATCCCGGGCCCGGGTTCTTGAAGATCAACAGACATTTCAAGATTGCGGGTTACATCATTTATCTCAGTATCAGCAGTACTCCAGGATTCAACATTTTCAACACGAGAGGCAGGACCTGTAACTGTAACACTGTCGGGCATGATTTGAGTTGAACCCAGCACACCGTACTGAGGCCCGGTATTAATAACTATCCGGGATTCAACCGGCACCTTTTTTGATACCCTCATTTCGGTTTCTATTTCAAGGAACATCGGGTCAACCTGCATCACACTTACATCAGACATTGAGCTTATTTGCTGACGCACTTGTTCAAACATATTTATCTGCTGCTCTTCCACGTTAAGCATTACCTGAGGTGGGTTTATATACAGATTAAAAAGGCTCCACCCCTCACCGCTAATACTTACTGCAGTGGTATCAGGTACCTCGCTGCTAAGCGCAATATCGTCCGGCAGGTTTGTGATCTGGATGGGAAGCATCATTGTCATGTTGTAATCACGACCCATGTTCACAATGAACCACAGAGCTACTGAAAAAAGCATTGCAAAGGTAAAGGCAAATACCTTTTGTTTGGTAAACAGCTTATCCTCTTCATCTTCATTCACTTCCAGCTTAAACCGGCTGGAAAAAAATTCAGATATTTTTTCTTTTGTGTTTTTTAGTAATCCCATAGAGATAAAATATGCATTTTTTACGAAGCTCTGACAACAATTTCCTGAACCACTTTACTGCCAACTTTCTCATTAAGCCGCTTTGTTATTGAGAATCGTTTCATATGTATCTCATGTCGCCAGGCGCTATTATTTACCTCAAGTACAAGACGATTCCCTTCAAAATGCAGGTTCTTGGTTACGGCAGCAATCTTATCGCCGACAATTTCGGGCCACACATGAAGCACCATTCCCCTCTGAAGTTTGGTGCGGTGAGGAATCCGCTTCATAAATTCCTTCAGAAGTTCGTCCATCGATTGTGGTTTATTTCCAAATCCCATCTTTAATATTTTTTGTGAACCTGTCCGTTTTCAACTCTGAACCAGCTATTAGAAGATGACTCTTTAAACTGAGATTCTAAAAAAGGTTTTTCAGCGGCTGATGTTATAAACGTTTGACCCGAGTGTTTCGTCAGCGTTTCCATTATTATTGTCACTTTTTGCTGATCCAAATTGCCAAACAAATCATCAAGCAGCATTATAGGGAGATCATCCAGCTGGTCAGAATAATAGAACAGCTGTGCCATTTTCAGGGCCATGGAGAAAAGCCTGTGCTGCCCCTGGGATCCAAAATTCCGAAGCTCCATCTCATCAAGGTAAAACACCACCTCATCTCTGTGTGGTCCATATAACGTTTGCTCCCGCTCAATCTCTTTATCAATATTCTCCTCCAGGAGTTCTGAATATATTTCAGAGATTTGGGTCTCATCCTCCGGCTCATCCAGTATCGTTTGATATTCAAGGTCGGGCTTGAGGTTAAGCTCTGAAATTGTTCGATACTGAAATTCTAGATAGCGCCTGAACTGACGCAATACCCCGGCTCTTTTAGCTATCAGGCGTGATCCCGTCTCTACCAGCTGAAGATTCCAGGGCTCAAGATACGATACCAACAGGTCTCTCGGCCCACGAAACTCTTGCAGGAGTTTGTTTCTCTGCTTGCGTATATGCCGGTACTCCATCAGATCGCGCAAATACTTGGGAGAGATCTGGCTGATCATACTATCCAGAAATGAGCGGCGTTCAGCAGGCCCTTCTGCCGTGAGCTTCAGGTCTTCGGGGCTCATTACCACCACCGGTACCATTCCGATGAGATCAGAAAGGCGGGACAGCGGACTGTCATTCACAAAAATCTTTTTACCTTCACCTCGTGAATAACTGCACGATACTTTAAACGACTGACGAATCTCTCCTTCAAAGTCACCGTTAATCATAAAATATTTTTCATCCCAGTTTGCAACATACTGGTCGCTGGTGGCAACGAAACTCCGGCTCATACATAGATAATGAATCGCATCAATGATGTTTGTTTTTCCCGCGCCATTGGGTCCTGTAATCAGATTTAGATGAGGGGCCAGCTCTATTTCTGTCTCCTTGTGATTCCTAAAATATCGAAGTTGAAGCCGGTTGATTCGCATGTATAGAAGATAACAAAATTAAACTGCCGCACGAATGGCGGGCTTCGGAAGAGGTAAATACAAAAAGCCCCGGCTGTTACCCCGGGGCTTTTGATTTTTAGTCAATTTAAACCTTGGAAATATTAACCATTGAATGTATCCCGGCCTATAAATATAGCCGAATCCCCTAGTTCTTCTTCAATTCGAAGCAATTGGTTATATTTCGCTATACGATCTGTTCGGCTCATTGAGCCGGTTTTAATCTGACCGGCATTTGTTGCAACTGCAAGGTCTGCAATTGTGGTATCTTCCGTTTCGCCTGACCGATGAGAAATAACAGATGTGTATCCGTTTTTATGTGCCATTTCAATAGCATCCAGAGTTTCGGTCAGTGTCCCAATTTGATTTACCTTAATCAGGATAGAGTTGGCAATGCCTTCTTCAATTCCGCGTGCCAATCGTTCGGTATTCGTAACAAACAAGTCGTCACCCACAAGCTGTACCTTATCACCTATCGCATCTGTAAGGGTTTTCCATCCTTTCCAGTCATCTTCGTACATGCCGTCTTCAATCGAAATAATAGGATATTTTTCGACCCATGAGGACCAGTACTCCACCATTTCATCTGCATCACGAACAGATCCATCACTCCATTTGAACTCATATACTTTTTTCTCGGTATCATAGAATTCGGAGCTGGCGGGGTCAAGTGCAATAAGCACCTCATCGCCGGGTGTATAACCAGCTTTTTCAATAGCTGTAAGTATTACTTCCAGGGCCTCTTCATTTGATTTCAGGTTGGGTGCAAAACCGCCCTCATCACCAACAGACGTATTATAACCTTTGGAAGACAGTACTTTTTTGAGATTGTGGAATATTTCTGATCCCATTCGCACAGCTTCGCTGAATGTATCTGCGCCGGCAGGCATGATCATGAACTCCTGGGGATCCACATTGTTATCCGCATGAGATCCACCATTGATGATATTCATCATTGGGAGCGGAAGTACTTTCGAATTTACTCCACCAAGATAACGCCACAGCGGCAATCCTGTTGACATTGCGGCGGCTTTTGCAACTGCCATTGAAACACCCAGCAGAGCATTTGCTCCAAGTTTTCCTTTGTTGGGTGTACCATCCATATCGAGCAGTATCTGATCAATCTCGACCTGCATTGTTGCCGGAAAGCCAAGCAGCTCATACGCAATCACCTCATTGACGTTGTTAACTGCTTTATTCACGCTTTTGCCCATGTATCTATCTGCATCGCCATCTCTTAACTCAACTGCTTCAAATTCACCTGTTGATGCACCTGATGGAACAGCAGCTCTTCCAAGAATTCCGCTTTCAAGAATCACATCAACTTCAACAGTTGGATTTCCACGCGAATCCAGTATTTGTCTTGCTGAAATATCTTCAATTAAACTCATATCTTAATTTCTTTGTTGTTTTAAATTAGTTAACACAACAATGTACAGTTTATATTCATCTCTATAAAATAGAACAACATGCAGGATAATAACCCCATCCTCCTTTACGACATTGACGGAACGCTGCTCAATGTACACTCGGATTTTATTTTTGAAATAATAGAAGAGCAGCTGAAACAGTTTGGAATCAAAAAGAATGAGGCAACCTCACGCTCGTTTGCAGGCCGTACAGATCGCGGAATATTCATGGAGTTGATAGGCGATATGCCTGATGCCCACCTTCTGTTGCACCAGGTGATGGAAAATTATGCGAACGCGATGTCACAAAACCTATCATCGAACCACATGTCTGTACATAATGGTGCTATTGAATCCGTTAATGATGCAGCTTCTTTGAATATACCCATTGGGCTGTGTACGGGGAATGTCCGAAAAGTGGCGATGAAAAAAGTTCAGGCGGCCGGCTTACACGGAATATTTTCTTTTGGAGGATTTGGTGAGGCCTCTGAAAATCGTAATGACCTGCCGGGTGAAGCAGATCGTGAATATAAATCACAGTATGATCATCAACCCGAACCCAGCCAGTATGTCATCATAGGTGATACTCCCAACGACATTCGATGCGCAAAATATTTTGGAGCAAAATCAGTGGCCGTAACAACAGGCGGGTTTACAGCGAAAGAGCTTGAGCGGCACGAACCTGATCTTATTGTTGACTCGCTTCACGATCCAAAAACCTGGCTGAGCGACTTAAACTTTTCGATTTAGATGCTGTAAAAAATGATCACACGAAAACATTTAGTGCTCCTGCCACCATCAAGTTGAAAAACTTACCCGGAAGTTTCCCTCTCTGATAAGCCGTTTTTAGCGCGATTGAGATAGTCCCGGCCCGTCTTCCAAAGTCTCGCAGGGATTACAGCGGCGAGAGGAAAACCGAAGCGCTGAACAGTGCGGATTTTTCAGCACAATCTATTTTCTAACAGTTTTTTCACTGGAGAAGTTACCACAAACGCCCAAAAGTAACCGTTATTTGAGGTGTGCCAAAAAATTTCTGAGCATCAAAGTATGGTTCTAATAACAGTTCACCCGGATTGTTGGGGTCTTCTTGGAATGGAGATTCACCCGGGGCCAAATTCTCTCTCAAGTCGGGCTGATTCGGAGTCATCATTTGAATTCCATCAGGGAAGTAGTTCATGTAATATCCGAACTCGATACTTGTAACGCTGCTGAAATTACGACCAACATCCACACCGATTTTGAGTTCTCCGGCACCACCGAAATGCCAGTCTCCCTCACTCCATCCCGTAAAGATGTCGTTAATCTGTTCAAAATTGTCGTTGAATTGTTCCCTGTAGCCATTATTGTTTCGGTCATTGAAATAAGGATAGGAAAAAGCTGCAACCGCTCCGGCAGACGCTGAGACAAAAAATCGGTATTGTGCTTGTACATCATCAGCAAATAGTCGTTTTCTTAATCCTATCATGGCCGGAAAAGCAAAGGCGCGCTGATATTTGTTCGGTATAATTTGCTGCCCGAAAAATACATCCGTGAATGTTTGTTCTGATGCATCACGCAAACCTGTAATTCTCAAATTAATAATTCCCTCCATCTGAGGAGCCAGAACCCGTCGGTACTGACCGCCAATACCGAACCCAAAATTATTTACAACAAAATCGAAAGTGAGCCCTGACTTATAATTGGCGTTTAAAGGCGTGCTAACCCTCTCTTCCACTATTAAATCCGGCTCAGAGATTTGAGTCTGTGCAGTTGTATAGGTAGCGGAACCCCAAACAGTAAAAAGAGCTACTGTAAGCAGCAAAGATCGACAAATTTTCATATTTGAACAGTTATTTAATTTATTGAATGAACGTAACTTAGCTGCTCAGCATTGCATAAATTTTAAACAAAATAAAAATCATATCAGAATTCTTTTGAGTCTCTATTTGATTATTGTTTCATTTAGGCTTTTATTCAGGCAGAAAATTCGCCCTATCTATTATTTAAATCAACTGGGTTAGTTTATGAGTTCAGTAACAAAATATCTTATTTATGGTCCGCAGTCTACACTTCGGCGGATGACTCCAAAACTTTTTGAGAGTGTAGAACCAAAGTATCTATACCAATACAACTCTTCAGCCAATAATGATGAAGTATATGTGGCTGTTTATGAGCAGTATGAAAAACAGATCAACGCCACTATTACACTTACTTGCATTATCGAGTGTACGGCCAAGCAAAACCGTGTCGAGCTAAAAAAGGCAGGAGGCCGTATGGGATTCCGGGGGAGTTCTCTTTCAGAAGAACATAATATTGAAGCCGACGTTGTGAACTTCATCATGGATTTCTCTAAACGATTTGGATTGTCGCTGCAAGAAGAGGTAGACAAGCCGGAAGTTGAAGATGAGGATGCATAGCTTTTTTTTCAAGCTTTCATACATTTGAATGCCTCAAAAAAACGATGATGATTTTTGGAGCGTACTTCGCATGCTGGAGTGGGCTACGGAGTATTTCGAAAAAAAACAGGTTCCTGATCCTCGTCACAGCATCGAGTGGCTTCTTGCAGACGTACTAGAATGTAAACGACTGGATTTGTACCTGCAATATGGGCGCCCCCTCTCAACTGATGAACTTAATCGCATACGGCCGCTTGTAAAGCGCCGTGCTGATCACGAGCCCCTACAATACATTACCGGCTCCACTAATTTCATGGGTTGCCATATCAAAGTAAATCCATCAGTTCTAATTCCGCGGATTGAAACGGAACAACTTGTAGAGCTCCTTATTGAGACTTTACCGCAGCTGGAACATAAACCTGTCAACCTTCTCGACATTGGAACCGGCAGCGGATGCATTCCAATCGCCCTAAAAAAAATGCGTCCGGCCTGGAATTGCTATGGAATGGATATTTCAGATGAAGCACTCACCGTGGCAAATGAAAACGCAAAAGTGAACGATGTTGACATCCAATTCATCAAAGGTGATCTCTTCAATCTTGATGAAGTCGGGATTCCTGATAGTGGCTGGGATATAATTGTTTCAAACCCGCCATACATAGGAACCGATGAACAGCCATCGCTGGAAAAGCAAGTCGGCGACTACGAGCCGGGACTGGCACTATTTCATTCAAACCCGCTCAAAGTTTATGAACCTATTATCACATACGCAGACCGGAATGCTGCCGCGATGTTTTTGGAGCTAAATGATCAGCTCGCAAACCAAATATTAGAAATTTCTATAGGTACTTTTCCATCTTCACAACTCAAGCGGGATCTGGACAAAAACCTGCGATTTCTAATTGCTGTTCCAGCCCCCTAAATCATTACTTTTCAGGCTTTTTCAGCGTTTCACTAGATTTGTTGTAAACAGGACTACAAACTCTCAAATAATTGTGGATAACTTGTGGAAAAGTTTTTTAGAGTCTTTCCCGGTACGTGTAGCTTGTGTGAAATCATTGTTAGGGAATTGTTAAGGGCTGTCAAGTAAAATGTTCGTGTTTTGCATAATAATCTATAACCCCATGTAAGACATACGGTAACGGTGTTAAATGCATTGTGGATAACTTTGGTCAACTCGTAATTATTTTTTTTGATTTCAGTCAAATAAATTGTGATTTTCTTTTCCGCACAATTGGGAACACCTCATTTGCTCGTGTGGATAACTCAAGTGATTTGAAAAACACTTTAATTATTTTGGAGGCCTGTACGCTTGGATACGGTTACTGCAGAAAATGCATGGAATGAATGCCTCGAAATCATTCAGGACAACATTAGTTATCAGAAATTTAAGTCATGGTTTGAGCCTATTAAACCAGTAAAGCTCGACAAAGGTACTCTCACCATTCAGGTACCCAGTCAGTTTTGGTACGAGTGGCTCGAGGAACACTATTATAATATGCTTCGCTCAACGATAGCGAAGGTGCTTGGGGATGAAGGAAAACTTGAGTATTCAGTACTGGTAGAAAAAGCAGATCGTCTTGAGGACAACAGATCTGTAAGACTACCCCAGCGCCCCTCGCCCCCGTCCCGACCACAGGAAATGAATACCTACAGCGACTATCATCCGGGTAAGATTGAAAACCCGTTTGTGATTCCCGGGATCCGCAAGGCGAATATAGATTCTAACCTAAACGATAGTTACGTATTTGAACGACATATCGAGGGCGACTGCAATCGCCTCGCCCGGTCAGCCGCAATGGCGATTGCCGAAAACCCTGGTAATAATTCCTTCAACCCTCTTTTTGTTTATGGAACCACAGGTTTAGGCAAGACACATCTTGTGCAAAGCATTGGAAATAAAATTAAACAAGATTTCGGCGATAAATTTTCAGTTCTCTATGTGTCATCTGAAACCTTTACAAACGAGTTCGTTCAGGCCATAAGAAATAACCGTGCCAGTGAATTTTCTATGTTTTACAGGAACATCGACGTCCTGATTGTCGATGATATTCAGTTTTTTAGTGGTAAAGAGAAAACACAGGAAGAGTTTTTCCATATTTTCAATGCCCTTCACCAGGAAGGAAAACAGATTATATTAAGCAGTGATCGCGCGCCGAAGGATGTGCCCGATATTGAAGAGCGCCTGATTTCCCGATTCAGCTGGGGGCTCAGTGCCGATCTTCAAATCCCTGAATACGAAACCCGATATGCTATACTGGAGCGAAAATCCAATGATAACGGCATAAGTATTGATCCTCAAATAATTGAATTTATAGCCTATAATTTCAAATCAAACGTAAGGGACCTGGAAGGCGCCATCATCAAGCTCCTTGCTACCGCATCTTTAAAGCACGTAGATGAAATTGACCTTCAGATGGCTAAAACTGTGCTGAAAGACATGGTGAAAAATACCCAGGCACAAATCTCCATCGATGTCATTCAAAACTGTGTGTGCGATTACTTTAATATCGACACTAATAAAGTACGTGAGAAAACCAGGAAACAGGAAATTGTTGAAGCCCGGCAGGTCGCGATGTATTTATCTAAAAAATATACGAAGTCAAGCCTTAAAACCATTGGGCTGCAATTTGGTGGCCGAGATCACTCCACAGTAATTCACGCCATATCAACTATAGAAGGCCGCCTCTCCACAAGCCCGAAGCACAAACGGATGCTCAAAGAGCTCGAGCAGAAACTTGAAGTTGCAACTATTTAAACACACGGGCTGATCTTGGATCGCATTACGATTAAATCACTCTCATTTCACGCCAAACACGGACACAATGAGCAAGAACGTATTGAAGGCAACCGGTTTGAAGTTGATATTATAGCGTACGGCTCTTTCAGACACGTTGCATCTCAAGACGATGGCCTTCATAAGACATTTGATTACGCCAAGGCGGAAAGGATTGCAAAAGACGTGATGTTCGGCGACTCGCGCAAACTCATCGAAACTCTTTGCAAAGAGATTGGTGATCGCATATTTGAAGAGTTCTCTATTGTACAATCCCTTTCTGTATCCGTTCGTAAGCTTTCTCCTCCTATTGAAACCGACGCAGCTTATGCCGAAATAACTCTTGAATGGAACAGGTAATTGTTGCTGCCGGCTCAAATCTTGGGAATCGTCACGAGATGCTCAGGCAAGCCGGCAGATTTCTTGACGAGATATCCGAAACACCTGTTCTGAAATCTTCTGTATGGGAATCGGAACCCATGGGCCCGTCTGAATATCCATTCCTGAATTCTGTTGCTCTCATTAACACGGCAATTAAGCCGCACGAGCTGCTTGATAAGCTGAAAGAGTTCGAGCGTCGGGCAGGCCGAAAAAATCAGCACATCAAATGGGGTCCGCGCCTGCTCGATCTCGATATCATTGCATATGGAAGCTTGGTGATTCAAACCGAGACTCTTATTATTCCTCATCCTGAATATACAAATCGTCTGTTTGTATTATTACCCTTGCTTGATGTTGCACCGGAATGGAAAGATCCTGCAACTGACACGCCTATTAAAACGTTAATTAAGGAATCAGCTGTTATGCAGATAGAAAAAACAAACCTGACCTGGTAGAATGTCAAACCAATTTGATTTTGTAGCTATCGAAGGCGTAATTGGCGCCGGTAAAACATCGCTCGCAAAACTACTTGCACAGCGCAACAATGCCCGCCTTGTACTTGAACAATTTGAGGATAATGCCTTTTTACCTAAATTTTATGAAGACAAAGATCGTTATGGGTTTCAGACTCAGCTTGCATTTTTAGCGAGCAGATTTAAGCAGCAGCAAAAAATGACAAATCGTGAGTTATTCGATGATTTTGTCATCTCTGATTATATCTTTGAGAAGGACAGAATCTTTGCCCGTTTGAATCTCGATGATGAAGAATTGTCACTATATGACAACATATACGGGATTATGACCGGAATATCAGCCAAGCCTGATCTGGTGATTTACCTTCAGAATTCGGTTGAGCGGCTTATGCAAAATATTAATACCCGGGGAAGAGAATACGAACGAAATATTACCGAAGACTATCTGAAAGATCTCTCAGATTCATACAACCAATTTTTTTACCGGTACAATAAATCTCCTCTGATCATCATTAATGCTTCAGAGATTGATTTTGTACATAATCCGGATCATTTATCGTATCTTGAAGAACAGATTTTTAATCAACCGATTCGGAGCAACACACATATTCATATTATTCCTGATTAATGCTTTTACGCTGGATTTTTACCGCCATACTTGTCTACATGATTTACCGTTTTGTTGCACGCCTGCTTGGGAAGGGACAAAATAGAGCAACCCGTCAGCGCCCCCAGTTCGACCGTAACAGGCAAAACGGAACAAACCGAAGCAGTCAGAAGAAAAATCTTGACCAAATTGAAGACGCTGAATACGAAGATATAACCGAAAAAGAGAAGAAATAGAATAGTTTATGAGTTTTGAAGAACGACATAAGAAAGGATACGAATTGCTTCATGAGAAAGATCTCGACGAAAGTCTGGATGTAGCCAGGGAGTTGCAGCGTATTAATTCTGATGCACCGGAAGGATATACGCTTGAGGGTGAGGTAATGCAGAAGCTGAATCAATGGGAATCAAGCGTGAAGTCGTTTACTGACGCTATCGAAAAAGACGAGGATGACGGACGGCTGTTTAATCTCCGTGGCTACAGCTACCTGAACCTTGATGAAGCCGACAAAGCGAAAGAAGATTTTGAACGGGCTATTGCACTAGATGATCTGCCGGCAGCTCACAGAAACATGGTACTGTACAAGCTTATGAACGGTGAAGGGCAAAAAGCCATCCAGTACCTGCTTGACCGTATTCGTAGCTCACCCAAAGATGTAGAGAATTGGATTTTGATGGGTGACCTGATGAAAAAAGGAGGCCATGATCAAAAAGCCAAAACATATTATGAACAGGCACTGAAAATGGATCCGGGGAATGAGTATGTCAAAGATTTGCTGGATGAATAAATAGTTGCTGATTATTTAGATTTGATTAATTCCCGGTTTCAAAAAGTCCTGGCATTTTTTGTCCTGTGCTCACCTCTTCCGTCAAGCAATTAAGTGCGGCATTATCGAAGAATGTAATATTGAACAAACAGCTCAATATTACATTCAACATTAACACCATCTGCTAATTACCCGGATATTTGTGCCTGTTTTTATATACTTTTAATCTTGCCTCATCAAGATCAAGCTTACAGGAAAAACAGGACTGTGCATGGTTATCTTTTTTTTGATAGTGTCGGTTCTGCAGATGGCGGTTGATTCTACATCAAACCAGAATGCTCCATACCAGTCACTAGAATATCAGATCAAAGATAAAGCTTTCAGCGCCACCTTTGATCCCTCAAGCGGCGATATTTACCTCTTTCATCGAGATGATCGAACATTTGTCAGGCTTACCGAACAGAGCACGGTAGACACTCTGGGTTCAATACCCCAAGATATTGAGGGACTTGACTATATGGATATCACCAGTGACGGTGAAAGTATCTACTTTTGGGAAGCCGGCATCGGCAGGGTTCATCGCTATGATATATCTACGGGCACAATAGAACGAGTAGACACATCACATTCCCATCGGACGATGTACGGCCCAGCCTCTTTCCTGTCTGATGATGACTTCATCTACGCTATTGGCGGATACGGGTATTGGGAGTTCCGGAATTTCCTCATTCGCTACGAACCAGAATTTGGTCAATGGGAAAAGATTACGTCATTGAATGATGAGCTTGTTGTGAGAAGCTGGAAGGGCCTGCTGTATAAGCTTGGCGACGCTTTCTACTATTTCGTTGACAATACTGAAGATGACGGGGTGCAAAAAACGAATGCTTATAGATTCGACATCAACAAGAGTAAGTGGTATCGAGAGACCGAGCTTGAGGATGTTTTTGAGCCCTTTAAAATTATGAACAGAGGTGTCCATAGTACTTTTTCTCAGCGGACAACTTATATGGTAGATCAAAACAAAAACCACCTGGCCTTTCATTCGAAAAGCACACAAAACTCAATTCTGAACTTCGTAGATGTAAATGATCCTGCCATTTACCAGCTCAACTTAACCCTTCTGGGAATAAATGATGTCAGGACAGCCTTTTACTCTGACCGCATTGACCAATGGATCATATTGGGTCATGAGTCAGCGTGGACAGAGCGTTCAATTCTAAAAGCATATCTCTTCGAATTTGATAAAAACCATCCGTTCATCACTGCCTATTATCCTTATAATTATTTGCCAGCTGACACCATGTTACTAGCTGCGGGGGGAGTTATCTTCATTTTCCTGATTGGCTTCCTGTTTTATATTCAAAACCGACGAAGCAGTAATGATGATAAGGAGTCAAACAGTTTGGGGTCGCAAGGATCTACTGATACGCCTGTCAACATTCACGTTAATGAAGATGGAGGTATTACTGTTTTCATTAACGGTAACCGATTCCAAACGGCAGAAGATCAGCCAATGAAAGAACTTTGGAAATCAATCACTGAATTAGTTCGTTCGGGTGAATCATCAATTCTTATTTCTGAACTAGATCAGCTCATTTACTCCAATCAGTCGCATCCTTCCTATAATTCCAGGAACAGGAAAAAACTGATCAAAATTATCAACAGTAGTTGTGGCTTTGAACTGCTCAGTGAAGAACGCTCAAAAATTGATAAGCGCTATAAAGTATTTACTATTCAAATAGACAAAATAGTCTTAAACGCTGATTAAGCGCGGTTTTTAGTCTCTCTCTGCAAGTACCTATCAACTAATTGTCAACTAATTCCAATCTCCCGGTTTGTATCATAAGTAATGATACTAAACACGTACTTAATTAGAGTTTTTTGGGAGACGCAACTTAAGCGTGATATATCTTCAAAGATTCAATGATGACAAACGAGCAATTTGTCACCGTTCAGATGTTGATAGCGCCTGAACGGTTTTTACTTTTCAAGACAGTCTTTCCTATACATATTTTGCATTGCTTTTCTTGTGTTACTTCTGCTTCTTTAATACAAATAAAAGAAAATTTCTTCTTTTACTGCCCTGATCCGGCATAGCTATTATTTCCCTTTGTTATCCATCACCCAACAAATATTCCTTGTCATGGAAAACAATATTTCCAGAAACCGTTTTATGTGCGGACTTCATGAAGAAATTTGTAACTCGGCTCAGTGTAATTAATTAAGGGCTTCTGTCGCATTTTTTTATAATATAATCTCATACCTCTTTAACCAGTTTTCATTAAGACAGTACCTAGCATGTTTATAATTATTCTGATTATGTCGGTTTTGATGTCTTATCAGCAGGATGTCAACCTTTCCTCAAGCCAAGGGCTCCCATATAAAAACCTTGATTACACGATTTCTGGCAGAGATTATCTCTCCTCATTTGACCCTTCATCAGGTAAAATCTATCTCTTCGAAAAGGAAAGCCAGATATTAATTTCTGTTTCCGAAGAAAGTGTTATTGATACGTTAACCACTATTCCTCAAAGCTACGATGGACTAGATAAAATGGACGTTACCAAAGATGGGAAAAGCATTTATTTTTGGGAAAAGGGGATCGGAAGGGTACACCGATACGACATTGCTTCGAAGAGTATTATACGGGAGGATTTATCACACTCTCACCGAACCATGTATGGACACTCTGCCTTACTTTCCGCAAATAATTTGATTTATGCAATTGGAGGGTATGGGTACTGGGAGTACCGCAATATGTTGATATACTACGACCCTGAGTCCAGGCAATGGGAAAAAGCAACTGCAATAAATGGCGACATTGTTATTCGCAGTAGAAGCAGCGCTCTTTACAAAATCGCGAACGAATTCTACTATATTGTCGACGACCCGACTAGTATCGAACAAGGGAAAACCTCTGTTTACAAATATGATAATGAATCTAATTTATGGTTTGAAGAAAGGGAGATTGGACAGATATTCGAAAATTTCAAAGTGTATTCTTTTACAGTTTATCCTACGTTCTACAGTAATCAAACCTATAAAATTGATCCAAACAATCGCCATCTCGGGTTCTTGTCACTGTTTTCTGAAAACCGAAAATTCAACCTTGCAAGTGTCGACGAGTCTATAGTTTATCAACTCGATTTAAGGGAGTTTGGAGTTTATAAAGTCAGGGATGTTATATACTCCGAACGAATAAACAAATGGATTATATTAGGCCACGATCTTCCTTCATCCAGGGAAAACAGGCTTCAAGCATTTCTTTTTGATTTTGACGAAAATCGTTCCCTGTTAACAGTCCTCAAACCCACTGACGAAATTTCAAAAGAGACACTTATTTTCACAGCTGCCGGTGCATTGAGTATAGGAATATTTGCAACCTTACTTTTTCTTTTTCTCAAAAAAAGGTCAGATGATTTTGAGGATATTACTACATACGAGACACTTGATAAAAAACCTGTTCAGCTATACAAAGACCTTGACGGCAGACTCTCCGTTTTCATAAAAAATGAACGCTTTGAAATTTCAGAAGATAAAGCTGTAAAAGAACTCTGGAAGGTAATTGCCGAGCTTGTAAAGTCCGGTGAATCTTCAATTCTTATTTCCAAAATCGACCAGCGCATTTACCCTGATCAATCACATCCTTCCCAAAACTCGAGAAACAGAAAGAAATTAATTAAGGTCATCAATGCTGCCTGCGGATTTGATCTCTTAAGTGAGGAACGCTCAAAAATTGATAAGAGATACAAAGTCTTAACTATTAAGATTGATAAAATAAGCATTAACACTGTTTAAAAGCATTCCCGCCTAACTGTTTGTGCAAGTACCTATCAACTATTTGTCAACTAATTCCAATCTCCCTGTTTGTATTATACTAATGCTTTAGATGTATAGCTGCGTGTGGCATAAGACTGTAGGATTGTTTGAGAGACGTTACACAAGAGCACTATATCTTCGAAGAATCAATAAAGACAAACGAGCAATTTGTCACCGTCCTGACGTTGAAAGCGTTAGGGCGGTTTTTCACCTCTCGTCTATCTATTCAATTTATCAGCCCAACTCATCTGGCGTGAATTTGTTCTTCTTTCAAGTTAAATGATTTTTTACTATTTCTTAGTTGGGAAGCAAAACTCCTTATTTAAAGCTACAAACTAATATTAAATCCATCACTTCAGATGATGCCGAAAAAGATATCCAGAAAACAATTTTTGAAACATGCAGGAACTGCAATTGGCATTGCAGCCACCGGATTTCCATCAATCATACTGCCACGCAAACGCGATAAGCTTGGTGTTGCCCTTGTAGGTCTTGGCGGATATTCAACAGGCAGGCTCGCGCCTGGTCTTCAATTAACTGAACATTGTGAACTGAGAGGCATTGTGACAGGCACTCCTTCAAAGATTCCGCGCTGGCAACGAGAATACGACATCCCTGATAAAAATGTTTACAGCTATGAAACCTTGCCTGACGTTGCAAATAACGATGATATTGACATCTTGTACATTGTTACTCCGCCCGCTATTCATATGAGGGATGCCATTCGGGCAGCCGAAGCCGGCAAACACGTCTGGTGCGAAAAACCGATGGCAATGAATGAAGAAGAGTGCCGGGCCATCATTAATACAGCTGAAAAGAATGGAGTGTTTCTGAGTATCGGCTATCGCATGCAGCATGAACCAAATACCCAGACTATTATTGGATATGGTGAGAATAATACATTTGGTAAAATCACCGCAGTGCAGACCGGTGCCGGATATAATGGAGCTCACCCCGATCCAACCAACTGGCGCCGTATCGGCCGCCTTGGCGGGGGTGCCTTATATGACATGGGAGTCTATCCCATTAATGCTGCACGATATTCAACGGGTATGGAGCCTTTAACGGTTTCAGGCAGGCAATGGTCAGAACGGACCGATATGTATAGCGATGTCGATGAATTCACCGAATTTGAACTCGGGTTTCCCGGTGGACTTATGGCAAAGGGCGAAACAAGTTTCGGAAAATCCGTGAACTATCTGAATGTGGAATGCACGGATGGCTGGTACAGACTTGAGCCTATGCAATCGTACACCGGTGTACAAGGAGAGACAAGCGAAGGCACCCGGTTACCGCCCGACCCTAATCACCAGCAGGCACGCCAGATGGATAACGATGCTCTTGCAATTAAAGAAAACCGCAAACCCCTTGTCCCCGGCAGCGAAGGATTGAGAGATATTCAGATTGTAAATGCCATTATGGAATCATCACGAAACGGGGGCGCACGTATTGAGCTTTCTTAGTTAAGAATAGCTATTCTTTTCTTACTATTTAATTCTGCAGAGTCCTGATATCCTGACTCATATTTTCAATCATTTTATATGTGTACATACAATTCGGTGACATTTTGTGCTCAATATGCCTCATTTCATCCCCATCGAGCGTTGGTACCGTTTCCAATGGAATCAGGAAGCTTTCCTTATATCCTTCATGCCTAAACAAAAATGTTTATTACCTTTGGAAATGATTATGCACTCAACCGAAATGAACTCGTCCATGAAGGAAGAAAAAGAGAAGCTCTCCTATCCTAAAGAAAATATTAAAATTTTATTGCTCGAAGGTATACATCCTACAGCAGTAGAAAATTTCAATGAGCATCACTACACAAATGTGGAAACCCACGATGTAGCGTGGAGTGAAGAAGAGCTTCTGGAAAGAATCGGGGACGTTCATATTATCGGTGTTCGGTCGAAAACGCATATTACACAGACCGTTATTGAAAAAGCTTCCAAGCTGAAGGCGATCGGGTGTTTCTGCATTGGCACGAACCAGGTAGATCTTGATGCGGCAACAAAAGCTGGAATTACCGTTTTCAACTCGCCTTACTCGAATACCCGGTCGGTAGCTGAGCTTGTCATTGCAGAATCGATCATGCTGATGCGCCGGATTCCGATGCGTGATAAAAAAGCCCACCAAGGTATATGGCTGAAAGACGCTAAACACAGTTACGAAGTGCGCGGTAAGAAAATGGGGATCATCGGGTATGGCCATATCGGGTCGCAGGTATCGGTTCTTGCAGAAAACCTTGGGTTTGATGTCCATTACTACGACATCGAGCCGAAACTCCCAATGGGGAATGCCACCCGGGAAAGCACACTTGAAGATCTCCTGGAAATATCAGATATCATTACGCTGCATGTTCCCGCCACCGATCAAACCGATCTGATGATGGATGCCGGCAAACTGGCACAAATGAAGGAGGGCAGCATTCTGTTAAACCTCTCCCGCGGATCTGTGGTAGATATTAAAGCACTCCGAAACGCTATTGATTCCGGGCACCTGTCCGGCGCCGGCATTGATGTATATCCTGAAGAGCCTGAGTCGAAAGGTGAGCCGTTTTCATCCGCGCTTCAAAATGCCAGTAATGTAATTCTCACTCCACACATAGGCGGATCTACTATCGAGGCACAGTACAACATCGGGCTCGACGTGTCTACAAAACTCATCCAGCTGATTGATAATGGTACCACGGTCGGATCTTTTTCAGTACCGCCTCTCAACCTTCCCGTTCAGAAAGATGCACATCGAATTTTGCATATTCACGATAACAAACCGGGCGTTCTGTCGGAGATAAACCGCCGGCTGTCTGATATGGACATCAACGTACTGGGTCAGTATCTAAAAACAAATGAGCAGATAGGCTATGTGGTACTCGACATAGATAAGAAGCACGGTGATAAAGTATTGGATGAGATGAATTCAGTAAAGCATACCATCAGAACCCGGATTCTTTATTAATTTGGGTGCAAGGTTCAAGGTTCAAGGCGCAGGGTGAAGACCTGGTAGAGTGCGTCGTCTTTTGGCGCTCCTGCCAGCGTTTGGTTCAAAGCACAAGGTTCAGGAGGGTACGGCGCTGAGCGCAGATGATGGATAAATGATTAAAGTTGACAGATCCTCCCTGCCAGCGTTTTTCTGGACCCGAGTCTGTTTTCTCGGGGAGGGAGATGGATTGCGCAGCGAAGGCGGAGCAAGACGGTGGGTGTTCACTGAACTTTGCACAATGCCATTGTTCCGCCCTTGAACAGGGTACAGGAGTTTATTATTTGTAGGACCATACAGCAATATTTTTTTATTTTTTTAAATGCTTATTTGCCACCTAGCTTTTCCCTTTAAAGCAGTGCATCAATTACGATATGATGAGCCAATTTATGGTTCAGGATGAGTTCGATAGAGTAGGCAGGAAAATATTCCCGCAGAAATAAAAAAGCAAACCGGCCGC